>Ga0233444_10001451_pt1 | contig 27083 bp, 26 predicted proteins | sample SI_124_October20_6_FD_182792 | JGI IMG/M metagenome (GOLD analysis project Ga0233444, IMG submission 182792) | Seawater microbial communities from Saanich Inlet, British Columbia, Canada - SI_124_October2016_10_MG | ecosystem: Environmental > Aquatic > Marine > Inlet | place: Canada: British... | reverse complement strand
ATCTTCAAAGCGAGAACGCAGAACGCGCAATGCAATCGTTAGGCCCAAGTGGCGGAATGGTAGACGCAGGGGATTCAAAATCCCCCGCCGCGAGGCGTGCCGGTTCGAGTCCGGCCTTGGGTACCAAAACCGACCAGCGCAGATGAATTAAGAGCTGGTTACAGGCTCAGTTAATCCCGTCTCATAACAGGGGTAGCCTCAAATTGACCCATCTCAAGGATCGGATCAAAGGCCGCATCTAACGCCTCAAAGCTATCTGTTTCACATATGATAAAGTTTGTATGGATGAGCCGGTTTGAGTATTGCCCGTGCACTTTAATGCCGTGATCGCCCAAGTTCGCTAAGGTATTTTTATATAGATCGGCCTTGGTGGGGTGGTGTGCCTGACATGTTGAATAATCATGCGTAACTTTTACCATAAATAACATCGTAGATTTTCCTTTCGTCTTCGAGCTACGAGCTCAAACTCATTTCACGGTACTGTGTATTAAATCGCCGCTTAACGGGATTGTATGCCGGTTCACAGAGTCAAACTCCTGTAGAAGATGCCGCTGGCCATCGAGGAATTTAACGCCATCGGCGGCATCTTGGGCCAGTATATCGGCATCTCTTATGACGATCGCATGTAACTCATCGCCTGATTTCATTAAGTGGAACACGCGGTGCTTGGTTTCATTGTAAGCGCTTAAGTTTGCGGCGAATTCATCGAGGCAACCTGGCTTAGGTTTAAACCGGATGATTGATAGCTTTTGCATATGGGTCTCCAGTGGTTTAAAATTACATCCAAATTATCAGGTTAACATCTGACTATTGGAGAGTTTGCATGTCAAAACGGGGATTGGTGGTGATTGTGCCATAGCGCGACCTTGCACCCCCGTGGCAACCGCAGCGAAAGCCCGAATTACATCCGCCGCTGTTGTGTCACGCTCGGTCATCGGTTCGATCGCCGTTAACATGGTCAATACCCCCCTTGTGAACGCGGTTTCACAGCAAGGCTAAAATTCCCTAAAGGTAAAAACTACGACATAGATTAAAGTGGTTTTTCTGGCCGCAGCATTTTATATTACTCTGTGCCAAAACCAGCGCTTGAGGAATGTTCGAGAATTCCTGACGTCTGGACTTATGTCTGCTTAAATTCCTCTTATGAAATCAAGCTCAACAGGTGATGTGAACCTATGAACATATATTTTCAGTTGTATTTCGGCTCAAAACCCGCCCGGTTTACTCATTGCCTCATAAAATTATGAGGCCGCTTAAGGTGCCGCCAAGATAAGAGCTTACAAGCATGATGGCGCAGCGCATCAACGCGTATGAGTTTTAGGTTCTGGAGTATCATGCACCGCTATTGAACTCATACGGCATAGAACTTCGTGAGATCTTTCTAGGCATGGGGAATAAATATAGCCGCCCGCTAACACTGATGCTTGTGTTGCCGTTAAGATATGTATGACAGATCAAGAACGCATAATTATAACTTCGGTTTGGAACGACATGTGTCTGCGCAGGAAGCTGGAGGATGACCCTTATAGCCTTACGCAAGATGAGCTTAAGGCTTTGCAGAATAATGACCGGCTCGACACCCAACTCAAGAGCCTGTTGAAAGATGCATTTATCCGCAAGGGGCTGCTCCAGGCGCGTAGTCTCTAAGTTTGGGCATATAAGCGGTTCAACTTACTCAAACACCGATTGTCAGAGCCTTTATAAATCCCATGCTGCGCTTACATCTATAGCTTCTTTACGCCAGCTGCCCAATGGCTGGGATGGGAGGCAAAAGCGCAGCGGCCAGCGGATTTGGCATGCCCATAGAGGTGCATCCACTAGCCTGCCAAAAGGTTTGCGGCCTCAAGTTTTTGCCAATCGAAAGTCACGCCGATCCCGACGGCATCCGGGGCCAGCGCCATGTGGTTGTCAACCACGAGCGGGCGCTGAGTGTATTGCTCTATCGGGAAGGAATGGACCTCGATCCAGCCTGCGTTTTTTTGGCTGGAAACAAGGCTTACATGCAGCTCTTGCATCCCATGGCTACAAATCGGAACATTGGCCTGTTCGGCCAGGGCTGCGACCTGAAGAAAGCCGGTGATGCCGCCGCAATTTGAGGCATCGGGTTGGATGAAGCTCAGGTTTGACTGCGCAAATGCCTGCTCAAACTCATGAATTGTATGCAGGTTTTCTCCCATCGCCAGGGGCATTCCCGTCGCTGCGCCGATCTCAGCGTAGCCCAAATAGTTGTCGGGGATGATTGGCTCTTCGAACCATGTAATATCGTAGGGCGCAAAGGCCTTGGCTGCGGTGATTGCTTCTGCGACGGTCATCGAATAATTCGCATCCACCATAAAGGTGATATCCGGCCCGATGAGATCGCGTACGGCTTTTATTCGGGCAATATCTTCCGCGAGATCAGGTTGACCAATCTTGATTTTCACCCCGTTAAAGCCGCGGTCAAGATAGCCTTGGATACTGTCCAAAAGTTTTGGCAGGGGAAAGCCCAGATCAATGCCGCCACAATAGGCTTTGCAGGAGCGCGCGGCGCCTCCGGCCATTTGCCAAAGCGCTTGGCCGCTGCGTTTGCCACGCAAATCCCAAAGCGCGATATCCACAGCTGAGATGGCGAAAGAGGCAATGCCGCCGCGCGCCACATAATGGAGGTGCCATTGCATCGCCTCATAGAGAGCTTCAACATCTGTCGCGGATTGGCCCACTAAAAACGGGGTCAAATCATGGGAAATCATTGCAGCGATGGCATGTCCCCCTTTGCCACCTGTGTAGGTATATCCGGTGCCGGACGTCCCGTCTTCGAGATGGACGGTCGCTGTAATGAGTTCAAAAATATGATGGTCGCCATGTTTGGCATCCACCAGCACCTCCGCCAAGGGAATATGAAATAAACGAACATCGATTGATGCGATAGCGGTCATTTGGCGGGCCTTTTTACGAGTGATGAACGGGGCATTTGAAACGGGGCATTTGAAATTGATGCCGCGTGAGACTGTAGCGATTGGGACAAGGAATGCCACAAAAATGTGACCGGCACTGTCGTGACTGAAGGTGGAAACCCATGTCCAGAACGCAACGATCACACCGGACCATGTCGCAGGGCTATGTGCCGGGCAAAGGCAAGCTCAGCTTGATTGCTGCGCCCCGGGCGGAGGGCAGGATGCTCAATTGACCGCCATGGTTTTTCAGCACCCGTGCGGCGATGGCCAGGCCCAGCCCGCTGCCGGGGCCGCCGCCGGCCTGTGAAAACCGGCTCAGGGCTTCGATGTGGCGATCCTCGGCTATTCCAACGCCATCATCTTGAATGACAATCTCTGCTGTGTCGGCACCACTCTTGCGGAGTGTGACCCAAATTTGTCTCAGCCCCGGCCCGCCGTGCACCAAGGAATTGCTAAAGATATTCAACATCGCCTCTTGTAGCATGGTCTGGTCGGCCTGAACAAAGAGGCTTTCACCCGGCAGATCTGGCGTTACCTTTAAGTTGCGCTCCGGGTGGTTGTGTTCAAAGGCGCTGACCGTATTTGCGATAAGCACATTCAAATCAATACGACTGCCGGATGCCGAAACATCCGTGCCACTCGCGCGCTCAAAGGACAAAAGTTTATTGGTCAGATCACTGGCTTCGCGGGCGGCCTGCAGGAGCTCAGCGCTCCGTCTCTGCGCGGTTTTCGGATTTGGGGCGGTGGTGACCGCTTCGGCCAGCGCCAGAACACCTGCCATAGGATTGCGCAGCTGATGGGCCGCATTCGAGATGAATTCGTCTTTTGAGCTGATGCGCCGGGATACTCTATTTAATAGACCATTTAATGTTGTCACAAGACCCTGTGCCTCTGTCGGAACAGCCCTGCGGATGGGCTCTAATTCGCTTGGTGTGCGCTTGGCAATGGCGCGCTCCAGTTCCAAAAGTGGGCGCAGCCCCAAACGCACTCCAAACCACACAACGATCGCAACGCTCATCACCAGGGCCGCGATCACCGCGAAAGATCGAGACAAGACATTGCGCACAAAGCTGCTGCGCACGCTCGCGTTTTGCCACACAGTGATGTTGAAAATTCCAGCAATGCCACTGACGACGGTCACATCTTGGAAGCGCAGAACCCGAACATTTTCGCCCTGATAGACACTGTTATAGTAATAGGCATCGGTGAGCCCTTTGGGGGCCATACTGGGCACGAGCGGGGGGGTTGAATATCCGGTCACAAACACACCATCTGGGGCAAACACATGATAAAATATTGTGCCGCCAGAGGTATCGGCCAGCAGGCGACGGGTCGAAGGGCTAATTGCGTCCCCATCTGACAGGGCAACGTCGCGCGATATGGCAATGGCGGCAGAGAGCAAGCCTTTGTCAAAGATGCTTTCGGCCCGTAGGGTCGTGTTATGGAACTGCCAGGCACCGGCAATCAAAGAAATGATGAGCAGCGGCGGCAGGATGATCAATGTCAGCCGGGCCCTTAGGGAGCTGGGTTTCATGCGCGCTCCTGCACTGTGATGTGATATCCCAATCCACGTCGCGCTTGGATCAAAACACCGTGGTGCTTCAGTCTTTGGCGGAGCCGTGAGATATAAACTTCGACCACTTTCTCTTCAATATCCGCGCCCACACCGTAGACATGATCAAGCACAGCGCTCTTGGAGACAAGGCGTCCGTCTGCGCTTAGCAAACATTCAAAGACAGACATTTCGCGGCGCGGTACATCCAATGCGGTGTCACCATCAAACAATTGCCGTGCATTTGGATCATAGTGCAAAGATCCAATTTCACGGAGTTTTTGCTGGGGAATGGCGCGGCGGCGCAGAAGGGCGCGGACTCGGGCCTCCAACTCTGCCATTTCGAAAGGCTTGATTAAATAATCATCCGCCCCGGCATCCAGTCCTTTGACACGATCTTGCGTTTCGGCGCGGGCCGTCAGCAAGATCACCGGGCGCACATCGCCGCGTTTACGCATTTGCGACAGCAGCTCCAGCCCGTTGGTTCCTGGCAGGTTGATATCTAGGATCACAAGATCAGCCCCATCATTTATGAGATAATCTTGCGCCGCATCGCCATGCGCAATCGCATCCACAGAATGGCCCGCGTCTTCCAAACGATAGGTGATACCTTTTGAAAGGCTGATATTGTCTTCAACAAGCGTAATTCGCATTGCTGTTTTTCCAATCTGTGAAAGTTTCATGAAAGTTTCGCAGATTACACAACAAGCATCAACCTGGGGTGCGCGCCCTATGTGATTCCAAATGACACTGCTTCTAGCGAAGTAAAATCTAGCGAAGAAAAAATCTGGGAGGATTTAATGTTTACACTTAAAACAACACGCCGCATGGCTATGGGACTTGTGGCTGCGGCCACTGCCACATTTGGCCTTCAGGCCAATGCAGGCGGCCATGGGATTGATCTGACCGGCAAGACGGTTGAATGGATCATTCCATTTTCTGAAACGGGTGGCTCTGCCAAATGGGCAAATTTTTATGCTCCTTTGCTGTCCGAAGCTTTGCCTGGCCAGCCGACTGTTGTCGTGAAATTCATGCCAGGTGCAGGCTCCACGAAAGGTGCCAACTATTTCCATGAGCAAGAATATGATGACGGCACGCTGATCTTTGGCTCCTCGGGTTCGACACAGTTTCCATTCTTGTTGGGCGACCCGCGGGTGAAATTTGACTATGCCGATTGGAATGTGGTTTTGGCCTCTGGAACCGGCGGTGTGGCTTATCTTCCACCTGAGCTTGCGGCGAAAATGGATGGCATGGATGCCTCTGGCCTGTCAGACACGGACTTCATCTATGGCAACCAAGGTGCCACGCGTCTTGATTTGGTTCCCACATTGGCTTGGGAAATGCTGGGGCTGAACGTGGAAAGCGTTATGGGCATCAAAGGACGCGGTGACGGTCGTTTGATGTTTGAGCGGGGCGAGGCAAATATCGACTATCAGACCTCTTCATCCTATTTGTCCGGCGTCAGACCGTTGGTTGAAGCTGGGACAGCCGTTCCCATGATGACTTGGGGTGCATTGAGTGATGAGGGCGATATCGTGCGCGATCCCACATTCCCTGACATTCCAACCTTCAAAGAGGTGTGCGACGCGACCGATGGTTGCGAAACCTCCGGAGAAAAATGGGATGCGTGGAAAGCCTTTTTCATCGCGGGCTTCCCGGCTCAAAAAATGGTCTTCTTGCCAAAAGGCGCAACGGCTGATGCTATGGCGACCTATACGGCGGCATTTGAAGCTGTGAAGGCGCGCGCTGATTTTGCGGGAATTTCGAGCAAGCGTCTGGGAAAATATCCACAGATGACAGGCGCCGCGGCGGAAGCTGCCAAAGCGAGCGGCACGACTGTGAGCTCTGATGCCAAAGCCTTTATCGTGAACTGGCTACAAGAAAAATATGGCGTTTCTCTGAACTAAGCTTTTCTTTTTGAACGCCCCACCCATGAGAGGTGGGGCGTTTTCACAAGAAAAGTGGGAGGAAATTGTCTTGGAAGTTTTCATCGAGGCACTGCCGGCCTTCGGCGAGGCTTGGGCACTCATCCTACAGCCGATCGTCTTGGGATATTTGGTGCTTGGCGTGCTCATGGGGCTGTGCATCGGTGTTTTTCCAGGCCTTGGCGGCATCGCTGGCCTGTCGCTCTTGTTGCCTTTCATGTTTGGCATGGATCCAGTTTTAGGTCTGGCGTTGATGATTGGGATGGTGGCGGTTGTGCCAACTTCTGACACTTTTGCCTCTGTTTTGATGGGCATTCCGGGCTCCTCAGCATCACAAGCCACCGTCTTGGACGGTTTCCCGATGGCCCAAAAGGGCAAGGCTGCGCGGGCGCTATCGGCGGCTTTTGCCTCGTCGCTTTTTGGCGGATTGGTTGGTGCCAGTTTCTTGACTGTATTTATTTTGGTGGCCCGTCCAATCGTTTTGGAATTTCGCACCCCAGAGCTGTTGATGATCACGATTTTCGGTCTCTCAATGGTGGGGATTTTGGCGGGGCGCGTGGCCATCAAGGGCCTTGTTGCGGCCGGTCTCGGCATGTTGATTGGCACCATTGGAGAAGGGGCTTCCTCTGGCGATTTGCGCATGTCTTCCTACGATTTCCCTTATCTTGTCGATGGTCTGAAATTGGTCATTGTCGGCCTCGGCATCTTCGCAATTCCCGAGATAATCACCCTGCTGCGCAATGATCGCGCCATCAGCAAAGATCCGCAGATTGGCGGCGGCTGGATCGCAGGGATCAAAGATTGGTTTGCCAATATTTGGCTCTCAGTGCGCTGCTCTATTATCGGTGTGATTGTTGGTGTAATCCCCGGGCTTGGTGGCTCGGTTGTCGATTGGATTGCCTATGGGCACACCGTGCAAACCAGCAAAGACAAGTCCAAATTCGGGCAAGGCGACGTGCGCGGTGTGATCGGACCGGAAAGTTCAAACAATGCCAAAGAAGGTGGGGGGCTGGTGCCGACCTTGCTGTTTGGCATTCCCGGATCTGGCTCCATGGCGATCTTTATTGGCGCAATTGCCTTGCTTGGATCCGGTCAGATTGAGGTCGGACCGGCCATGCTGAAAAACAACCTTGATATTACCTATGCCATCGTATGGCTGCTTGCCCTGGCCAATGTCGTGGGCACAGTGCTGTGCATCGCAGCCTCTGGCGGGATTGCCAAGCTTACAACCATCCGGTTCGTATTTTTGGCGCCTTTCGTGTTCATGATTATTAGCTTCGCGGCCTTTCAATCGGGGCAAAACCTGATGGATCTCGTGGCGCTTTTTGCCATTGGGATTTTGGGAATTTTTATGCGCCGATTTGACTGGTCTCGCCCCGCTTTTTTGATTGGCTTTGTGCTGTCCAATCCAGCGGAAACCTATGCAAATCAGGCCATTCAAATTGCCCAATCACGTTTCCGCAAAGGGTTTGGTGATGGTATTGATTACATTTTCTCGCCCATCTCGCTTGTGCTTTTGGCGATCACATTGGTCTGTGTTGTTTTGGGCCTGCGCCAAGCCAAACATATCTTGGCCGAAGGGGACAGCAAATCTGGATCGAAACGCGCGCCCATGGTGTTTTTGCTCTGTGTCACAGCATTCATTGGCTATGCCTTGTTTGATGCCAGTTCGATCCCGGACTATAGTCGTGACCGGGTTTTTCCGATGTTTGTGGCCAGCGTCTGTTTGCTGGGATGTGCGGTGATGATTGTGCGGATGATCCTGGCTCCCGAAACCGATACGATTTTTGCCGATAGCGAGCGCAGCGCCGAAGCCGAGCAAGCGCGCTATACCCTTTGGTCAACCCTCGCTTGGTTTGCCGCGCTCCTCCTTGCTACAGCACTCGTTGGGTTCATAATCGCCCTCGCGGTGTTTTTGTTCAGCTTCATGCGGATCAGAGCCAATATGAGCGCTCTTTTCGCGGCGGTCTACACGTTTGCGGGCGTCGCTTTTATCTGCGCGATGGCATGGGCTTTGAACCGCGATTTCCCGCCCGGTCTTTTGCAAGCCTATGCCGATCTACCCTGGCCATTCACATGACACAAACCGCGATCCCTTATCTTCTCATGCGTGGCGGAACCTCTCGAGGGCCCTATTTGAACCGCGCCGACCTTCCGCAGGATCTTAAGACCCTGGCTGAGGTGTTAATCGCGATCGTGGGCTCTGGTCATCCATTGAACATTGATGGCATTGGCGGCGGTGCGGCGGTCACAACCAAAGTGGCCATGCTGTCCAAGTCACAAGATTCCTGGGCCGATGTGGATTATTTTTTCGCTCAAGTGAGTGTGGAAGACAAATTGGTCGATTTCAAACCCACCTGCGGCAATATTTTGACCGGCGTCGGGCCAGCCGCCATTGAAATGGGGTTGGTTGAGGCGCAGGAGGGTGAGACATCTGTGAATATTCTTGCGCAGAATACCCAAGCGCGTGTCGCCTGTGTGGTTCAAACGCCCGCGCGCCAGGTGAGCTATGAGGGCGCGGCGCGTATTGATGGCGTGCCGGGAAGTTCTGCGCCCATAGCGGTTCGATTCATGGAGACGGTTGGGGGGATCACGGGTGCCTTTTTGCCCACAGGAAATCGGGTCGATGAGATTGACGGGATTGCGGTGACTTGCATGGATGTCGCGATGCCCATGGTGATTGCAAAAGCTGAGAGCTTCGGTTTGACGGGATATGAAACAGCAGCTGAGCTGGATGAAAACCGCGCATTTTTTGATCGAATGGAAGCTGTGCGGCAAAAAGCCGGGGCTTTGATGGGGATGGGAGATGTCACAAAATCAGTGACCCCAAAATTTGGCCTGCTGGCTCCGGCCAAGGCTGGCGGCACAATTGCGACCCGCTATTTCATGCCCTGGAGCACGCATCCGTCCATGGCTGTAACCGGCGCGCAATGCCTCGCGTCCTGCGTTTTGACGCCGGGGACGATCGCAGATGGTATGGCTGCCAAATCAAATGAGACCCCGGCCAATGTCATTTTGGAACATGCCTCGGGCAAGATTGAAGTTGCCGTAGACTATGCCGATTCGGCCACAGGTTTTGAAATAAAATCAGCCGGGCTTGTACGGACCGCTCGCAAAATTGCGGCCGGAGAGGTGTTTATTCCAAGGTCCATTTGGGCCGGTCATGAACCGGGTTGAGGGGGATGCGGCGATGAAGGTGCATATTCTCGACGATTGGTTCGATACGCTGCGCGGATTGCCTTGCTTTGCCAAATTGGCCGATCACGAGGTGACCGTCTGGACGGATCATGAAGCGGATCCAGCAAAGCTCGCTGCGCGTTTGCAGGGGGCAGAGGCCTTGGTGCTCTTTCGTGAGCGGACCAAGGTCGGAGCGGAGCTCGTGGCAGCTCTGCCAAATCTGAAGCTTATCTCACAGCGCAGCGTCTATCCGCATGTTGATGTGCCGGCCTGCACCGCTCATGGCGTTCTGCTGTGTTCCAATATGCATTCAGATACGCCGTCCTATGCTGCCGCCGAGCACACGCTGGCGCTGATTTTAGCCAGTTATCGGCAAATCCCGCAGCAGGTGACCTCTGTCAAAGCGGGTCAATGGCAATCGGGGGTCGGCAGAACCCTGCGCGGTAGAACATTGGGGCTTTATGGATATGGGCGGATTGCAAGAGCGGTTGCAGCTTATGCCAAAGCGATGGGGCTCAAGGTGCAGTGGTGGGGCTCAGAGGCGGGGCGCGCGCGGGCCGCTGCGGCTGGGGAAACTGTGGCCGTTTCGCGCGAGGCCTTTTTTAAAGAGGCCGATATTGTCAGCCTGCATGTCCGATTGAAACCCGAGACCCGCGGTTTGATCACCGCCGAGGATCTTGCACAGATGCAGCCGCGCGCTCTGTTCGTAAACACGGCGCGCTCTGGACTTGTGGCCCCCGGTGCCTTGGAGGCGGAAATTGCCAAGGGCCAGCTTCATGCCGCCGTAGATGTGTTCGATCACGAACCCCTTTTAGATCGCGAAAATATTCTTTTGACGCATCCGAATGTTCTGGCCACGCCGCATATCGGCTTTGTGACCGAAGATGAATTTAACACGCAGTTTTCTGACATTTTTGACCAAATCAATGCCTATGCCGCCGGGGCACCCACGCATATGATCAATCCAGAGGCCTATCAGTGATACACGTCTCGCGGGAGTGATTGGGCGCATTGCGCATAAAATTATGACTTTTCGTCGCCAGATTTAGGGCCGAACAATCGCGCAAAGAGCGGTGCACCTAAAATCACGATAAATATTCGCAAGACATGATGGGCCACGACGAAGGCCATATCTGCGCCAACAACAAGGGCGAGCACGGTCATTTCGGCTTGTCCGCCCGGTGCGAAGGCCAGAACGGTCTCTAAAGGCGGCGCCAGGCCAGCTAGGTGGATGATTTCGGCAAAGATCACTGCCAACAGCAAAAGCAGAACGCAAAACCCAAGCCCGGCGGTCACATCCTTTCGAATTTCCGCCATTGTGACGCCGGCGTATTTGCAGCCAACGCTCATACCGATGAAAAATTGCGCTGCCCAGATGGCTTGTGAAGGGGGGCGATGTTGCAAGACGCCGGTCAGCGATAAGAGCGCCGCCAGCAAAAGTGGCCCGAGGATGGACGCTCCGAACATGCCGGCACGTTTTGCAAGCAGCCAGCCAACCAGCCCGCAAAAAATCATCCATCCAAGCTGTGAGAGTGCAATGCTGGCCGCTGGAGCGCCTGGGGGATTGCTAAGATCTGCGTCCCAAACCCAGGCCAGTAAAAAGGGCAGGGTCACAACAATGACCAGCACCCGCGTGGCGTGGATCAGCGCAAGCCTGCGCACATTGCCACCGGCCTCTTCACCAAAAACGAGCATATCCTGGAGGCCGCCGGGCATTGCGGAATAATAGCTGGTGGCAAAATCAAACCCCCATAAACGCTGAAAATAAAAAACGCCAAGGAGTCCGATGCAAGTGGTCATCACCGGGATCAACAAAAGGGTTGGCCACATAGCGCCCATTGAGATCAGCAATGTGAGGGAGAATGTGGCACCGACGGCCACGCCGAGAATGCTGCGCATGGCCTCATTGATCACTTTGACGCCCCGCATGGGCACGCCGAGCAATGCGGCGATCAAACAGGCAAAGATTGGCCCCAAAAGCCAAGGTAGCGGGAGCTGCACGATCTTGAATGCCAAAACCCCAAGACCGGCCACTGCAAAGGCATAGATATGCGCGCTCATCGGTCCATCCCCTTGAGCCTGTGGCGCAAAGAGGTTTGCAAATGGGCCTCTGCCGCATCGCCAGCCGCGGTTTGATCGCCGGCGCGGATAGCCTCTATAATCCGAGCATGTTGGGCGCTTACAGCTTTAATCCGCGCCTCATCGTCCAATGTCGTGGGCCCCAGCAGCATGAGCGCATTGTTGAGACCCCGGGCTGAGGCCAATAAAAAGCGGTTCCGACTGGCCAGATATATACGGTGGTGGAAATCTTGATTTAAGGCGGCGGCCTGTTGCGTCTCATTGCTGAGCGCTGCAATTTGATCATTTATGTCATTGAGTATGTCAATCTCCGCGCCATTGGCATGTTTAGCAGCCATCTGTGCCGCTGTGCGCTCAAGAACAAGCCGCATTTCGTAAAGCTCAACAACCTCGGACGGGCTCAATGTGCGGATCACTGCGCCCAAACGTGGCCGATGCTCAACGATTCCGTCGCTTTCCAATTTGCGTAGGGCTTCTCGGACGGGCGTGCGCGATAGGGCCATTCTCTTGGCCACCTCAATCTCGCGCAATCTGTCGCCGGGTCGAAAATCGCCTGCGCGTATCGCCTCATATAGCCGGTAATAGGCAGCCTCTCCTTGGGACATATCTTGCAATTCTGTTTGGGTCATTTTAAAGAAGCCTAAATTGTATCCACTTGGATACAATAACGCGTTAGAATGGGAAAGCCAATGTCAAAATCTGTTATCGTTGTTGGAACTGGAAATGCCGCGCTTTGCGCAGCGCTCGCCGCTTTGGAAAATGGTGCCAAGGTTACTTTGCTGGAAAAGGCCGATGAATCCCTGTCGGGTGGCAATACAAAATACACCGCGGGGGCGATGCGGTTTGCCTATGATGGGGCTGACGATCTGATGCCTTTGCTGCGCAATCCAGATGATCCGCGGGTGAAAAATGCAGATTTTGGCAGCTATACGACCGAGAAATTCGCCAATGATCTGCTGGGATTTAACGCCGGGCGCCCCTTGTCCGACGAGCAACAGGTGTTGGTCCATCAGTCCGGCGCGACCATGCGCTGGCTGGCCTCTCATGGTGTCAAATTTGAGCCTATCTACAGCCGGCAGAGTTTTGAAAAACAGGGCCGACATGTCTTTTGGGGCGGTTTGACATTGGCGGCAGAGAATGAGGGCGTTGGTCTGTTTGATATGGAATTGGCGGCAGTTGAGCGGCTTGGGGGGACGGTCCGTTACAACAGTGCGGTAACCGATTTGATTACAGAGGCCGGCCGGGTCTGCGGTGTGAAGATTGGCGAGGAGCATTTGCGCGCGGATGCAGTTATCCTGGCCTGTGGCGGATTTGAGGCCAATGGCGCGCTGCGGGTGAAACATATGGGAGAGAATTGGGAAGCGGCGAAGGTGCGCGGGACCCCGCATAATACGGGGGATGGTCTGCTCATGGCGCTCGAGCTGGGTGCGGCGAATTACGGGCTTTATTCAGGCTGCCATGCAACGCCAATGGATCTGCATATGCCCGACTTTGGGAATCTTGACTTGCCGCCGGGCACGCGAAAGAATTATCGCAAGATATCCTATTTCCTAGGGGTCATGCTCAATGCCCATGGCGCGCGTTTTGTCGACGAGGGTGCCAATTTCCGCAATTACACCTATGCGCAATATGGCGCGGCCATCCTAGAACAGCCCGGCCAATTTGCTTGGCAGGTTTTTGACAGCAAAACCTATGACCTGCTCTATGATGAGTATCGGTTTGAAGATGCGCATTTTGTCAAAGCCGATCGGCTTGATGATCTGATCGCGCAGATGCGCGGTGTGGATCAGGCGGCCGCAAGGGAAACCTTAGATCGCTATAACGCTGCTGTGGACCAAACGCGGGTTTTTGATCCTACGATTTTGGATGGCAAGGCCACCGTCGGTCTTCATCCGCCAAAGTCCAATTGGGCACAAACGCTGGATCAAGCGCCATTCTATGCCTATCCGGTCACTGGGGGCATTACATTCACCTATGGCGGTTTGAAAGTCGATGCGGAGGGTCGGGTGCTCACAGATGACGCGGATGTCATCAACGGGCTATTCGCCTGTGGTGAAATTCTGGGCGGTGTTTTCTATGCTGGCTATCCAGGTGGGTCCGGTTTGACCTCTGGTGCAGTTTTCGGACGCCGTGCGGGCCAAGGCGCCGCTGCATCTTAAAGCATGTATCGAGGGCCAGAGCGCTTTTTGTCTCAGTCGCGCGGGGGAAAGTCCCGCCCTATCAGGCTTGCGGTTGTGACCTGCCAAGTTGTTGCAACCGCTCAGGGGCATCTGGCCCGCGGCGAAGACCATGGGAGATGGGCAAACCCGTAGGCCTGGCGGCAGATGTGCCCCAGACAATTGATGTGCGCTTTTATGCATGAATGGAGCAGTTAGGCGCTGGACATTAGCGCCTTTGCAATCGCATTCTTGCCGACAAAGCGGTCCGACCGTATATCAGGCCAAGGGACATAAAGGGTTCAACATGAAGACAGTTTCAAATTTCGATCGAATTGGTGAAGAAAATGCATTTGCCGTTTTGGGCCGTGCTGGGGTTTTGGCCGCCGGTGGTATGGATGTGATCAACCTTGGGATCGGCCAACCGGATTTTCCGACGCCTGAAAATATCGTTGAAGCGGCGGTTAAAGCTCTGCGCGATGGGCATCACGGCTATACGGATGCGACTGGCATATTGCCGCTGCGCGAGGCGGTCAGTGCGGACCTTCACCGCAGGTATAACACCGAGGTGAGCCCGGCCAATGTATTGGTTGTGCCGGGGGGGAAGGTGACCATGTTCACTGCGATCTTGATGTTTGGCGAACCAGGTGGTGAGATATTGTATCCTGATCCAGGCTTTCCAATCTATCGCTCGATGATTGAATATACCGGTGCCACGCCCGTTGCCATTCCGATCCGCGAGGAAAATGGCTTTGCGTTTTCTGCGGAGGAGACCTTGAAGCTGATCGGGCCCAAAACACGGTTGATCATCTTAAACTCCCCGGCCAATCCCTGTGGCGGCATCACACCGAAGGCGGAAATTGATAAATTGGTGGCCGGTCTTGCGGCATATCCAGATGTTGCGATCCTATCTGATGAAATTTATGATCAAATGCTCTATGATGGTGAGCAACATGTCAGCCTGTTGAGCTATCCGGAGATTCGCGATCGGTTGATTGTGCTCAATGGCTGGTCAAAGACTTATGCGATGACGGGCTGGCGTTTGGGCTATTCGATTTGGCCAGACAGGTTGTACAATATGGCCCGGAAATTGGCCGTCAACGCTTGGTCCTGCGTCAATGCGCCGGCGCAATATGCCGCGTTGGAGGCGTTAACAGGTCCGCAGTCCGCAGTGGGCGAGATGGTGGCGCAGTTCGATGCACGCCGCAAAATGGTGGTCACTCAACTCAATGACATCCCCGGAGTTTCTTGCATCACGCCGAAGGGTGCCTTTTACGCCTTTCCCAATGTGTCGCAAACCGGCTGGAAAGCGAAGGCCTTGGCCAGTGAACTGCTTGAGCAAACCGGTGTGGCGACGATTGGCGGGCCGGATTTTGGCACGCTTGGGGAGGGGTACATTCGTATCTCCTATGCCAATAGCCAAGAGAATATCACCCGTGCCCTGACGCGCATGAAAGAGTTTTTGGCACAAAACCCAGGCTGATCTCTGCCCATTGGCGCATTGATGTTATCGCAGGTGTCGCGCGTGGCTCGTGGTGGCTTTGCTCTGGTCACACTCGCGGATGGCAATGGACCGGAGGATCTGGCACCAGATCTAGGGCACTTTTTCGATACGCATATTCGAGATGCGTGCCTCAATCTTTGTGTTGGTGTCATCACTGTCTGCGGAAACGGCAATGCCGATGAGGCGTGTTGGCCCTGTCCCAAAGGCGCGTTGGAAATCGGTGGTGAGGTTGACCCGCTCGCGTGCCTGTCCGGTGCTGGCGGGTCGCAAAATCAGGCTTCTGCCGAGCTCATTTAAATATGGTGTCGGCAATATTTCTCCGCGCTTGTGATCTCCACCCCAAATATACATCAACACCCGCGCGCGGGTATTGCCCAATAAATCTGTGAGTTTTGCCTGTGGCTTTGGCAGAGAGGCCTCTGGCATGAACACAAAGTAAACCGATAGATTGCGATCATCACCACCTTTAACTGTGAGATCTGTGGGTGGCACCGAGGAGATGACCTCCCAATCCCAAACGGCCTGAGTGCTGTCCCAGAGCGCCGGAGGTAGGCGGCTCCAGAACATGGAGACGGTCCCATCCGAACGGATATGCAAGGTTTCGCCGTTTGGCTCAAATTCATTGCTGGAAAATAAAGAAAAGCGCTGTTCACTCCAACCGTCAGAAAAATCAATCTGATCGGCACAGGCAGAGGTCCAGGCCGATAGGAGTATCAGCAGTGAGATCAGTTTCGTTTTAATCATTGGGCTAAAATGATCTATCAATTTTCAAGACACAAGGGCGGTGTTCAATCACTGCGCAAAGATTGGCTTGCTTTTGCAAACAGAGCAAAATTTGAAGCCGCCACAGGGTGCCATCTGATGTGAGTTCCTATTTGTCTAACAGATCCGCCGGTTCAGATACTTAAATGATATCACGCTTCGAGCGGCAATTCGGCCAGCAATGCCGCCCAAGAGGCGCCGTGCATGTCAGGGTCAAGGGTTGAACCTTGCACATGGGGGCGGGGCAGGCTGAATTTCACCACATGTAAGTCGGCAATGTCAAAACGCTTGATGTCTTGGGTGTTCATCCCAAAGGCTTTGGCAACAGCAGCGCTCGGCAGCTTTGCAATTACATGGTCATAGGCATCCGCTGTGCCGCAAAATATATCGACTGTTAACCAAAATGGGCCGGCATTTTTGGATCGTATTTTTTGTACTATGTCACCAAGATTAGCCAATTTCTATCTGCTCCAGTCGAAAGGCGCTCATTGGATCATCCAGCGTCAGCACGTGATTGAGGCAAAACTCATAGGATTGGCCACGGGAAATTTCAGCCGGTGAAAATGGAAAGGCGAAGGTGGGCTGTTCCTCAGCCTGGGTCAGGGGATGGTGCAGCAAATAGGGGTTCAAGAATTGGCCGATTTCCATGGCCAATGCGTTGGATTTTGCAGTCACAATCGCCAACACGCCTATTTCATGGGGGTGTGCCGCGTGGGTTTCCAATGTGCCAAAACTCGCGTTCTGGCCCATCAGTCGTAGCTCGATTTCAAATTCCTCTGGGGCCAAGCCAAGCCGCGTGATCACCTTGCTGCGGCATTTGCAGAGGATGTCATCGGCCCAAATTTGCGCATTTTTTACATAATGTGCATCGCGCAGCAGGCACATCAACACGCATTGAAACCCCGCAGGTCGCGCGCCCTCTAGTTTGACGGTGTAACGATCTGACGGCACCCATTTTGAACCTGTGACGCGCACGCGGGTATCGTCAATCGCAGCATAGATGGCCTTTGTTACATCCAGATGCCCGCCCGGTTCATGCAGGATAAACGGATCAGAATTTTCATAAAGCATATGTGCCGAAACCGTAGGGGGCGTGGCATGCGCGCCATCGGCCAGCGGGATCACGGTAAAACCGTCATTGTCAAATTCTATCATAACGACGCCTGATTGCGGGTTGGAGGCGCAGAGCGCGCCGCATTCGCCGATTTTTGCCCCATGCCAAGCGGCCCCCGCATCATCCCCTCGCATGATGGGCAAGGCGGCAATAATGGCCGTATCTGTGGTGCGACCAGCGATGATGATGTCGGCGCCAGTGTCGAGTGCTGCGGCGATTTGCTCAGCGCCAGCTAATGCTACGATATTGGTGCAGCTGGTAAAATCCTGCGCGGTTACGTCTGGCGCGGCGGGCAGGGGGGTGATGCGACCATCGCAAAAGGCTGTGCTCATCACCGCTGTATCTTGGGAACAGCGCAGCACTGCAATTTTCAAATTTTGCCGCAGATCGGCTGCGATTTCGCGCGTAATATCCAGCATCCAATCGACCGCATCGTCGGCCCCACAAGTGCCAGATGTGCCTATAACCAATGGCACACCGGCCTTTGCGCGTGCTTCCATCAAGCCGCGCCATTCGATCTTTGTGGATGCGCGTGAATATTTTGACACGCCGCGGCCCAGATAGGCGGGGCCACTGTCGGTTGATCCGCCGTCGATCGCAATGATGTCAGGGTTCATGGCGATGCCACGGTCCAGCGCCACTTGGTCATAGTTCAGGCCAAGGGCACCGGAGGGGATCAAAACGCGTGTTGTCATATCAATCCTTCACAGCTTGGGGCTTTGTCAGAATTTTACGCAAAAACATCGGCGCGACAAAGCCTGAAATCGCCGCGATCCAAAAACCAATCGCAATGGGCGAACTGAACAAATACATGACATCCCCATCGGACAATGTCATTGCACGACGCAGAGCGTTTTCCATATGACCACCAAGCAGAATGCCTAAGATCACTGGCACCGTCGGGATATCCAGCTTGCGCAAGATATATCCCAGCATGCCAAACCCAACCATCATCAGCAGATCAAAGTAACTGCCCGACAGGGAATAAATACCTACGAATGACACCATGGTGACGCCAGGTAACAGAACCCAGGCGGGAACTGTTAGGATTTTGACGAAAATTTTGACCATGGGCACATTCATCAACAGCAAGACAAAGTTGGCAATTAACAATGATGCAATGAGGCCCCAAACCACCTCGGGCCGTTCGGTGAACAACGTAGGTCCGGGCGTAATATTTAACGTCATCAAGAGTGCCAACAAAACTGCGGTGGTGCCTGAACCTGGCACACCCAAGGTCAGCATTGGCACCAAGGCACCCCCAGCGGCGGCATTGTTTCCTGCCTCGGGTGCGGCGATGCCTTTGGGCACGCCGGTGCCAAAGCGGCCTTTTTCACCGGCTATGGATTTTTCCGTCATATAGGCCAAGAACGATCCGAGTGAGGCACCTGCGCCGGGCAGGATGCCGGCAATGAAGCCAACGCCAGAAGCGCGCAGCATCGTCCATTTGGTGGAAAAGATATCTGCCCAAGGGATGCGCACCTTGTCCAGTTTGATACCGATGGACGACCCTCTGCCGTGGCTTTCGATGAACACGAAGACCTCTGAAATTGCAAATAAGCCGACGATGGCGACAAGAAAATCAACACCGTCATAAAGGTGCAAATTGCCACCGGTCAGGCGCGGCAAACCCGATGAGGCATCGACACCGATCATCGCGATGCCAAGGCCCAAACAAGCGGCAATTGCTGATTTGGCCTGATTGTTTGAGGCCATGCCGCCAAGGGTGCAGAAGGCCAATAAGTAAAGCGCAAAATATTCAGCAGGTCCGAATAAAAAAGCGACCCGCGCGAGTGACGGGGCCAAAAGCATCAGCCCGATTGTGGCCAGGAGCGCCCCTACAAATGAGGCAACGCCGGATAATACCAATGCGTCCCCTGCGCGACCGGCTTTGGCCATGGGATACCCATCAAGTGTTGTCATCAAGGCCGGTTCATCGCCCGGGATGTTCAACAAGATCGATGAAATTCGCCCGCCATACATGGCGCCGTAATAAACGGAGGTCATCAAAACCAGGGCACTTGTGGCATCAAGGCCGAGGGTAAAGGTGATTGGAATAAGGATCGCCACGCCATTAGATGGCCCAAGGCCCGGCAATGCGCCAATGATCGTGCCAAGAAAACAGCCACAGACAGCCAGCATCAGCGTGTAAGGTGACAATGCAACGCTAAAACCAAGCGCAAGATCGGCAAGAATATCCACGTTAGTGCCCCACAAATGGAATGAGAGTTGAAATTGCTTCCCACAGTTTTGCGGGGGTTGGAATGCGGTATGCTACGATATTGCCAAGGCCCAAGAGGAACTTGAACAAGACGAATAATCCTAGCGACAAGCCCACACCGGAACACAGGGCGGGTAACTTGCGCGGAAAAATTTGATAGCTGATGATGCCTGCTGCAAATGCCGTTGGTAGAATGAAACCCAGAGGTTTCAGCAAAACGGAATAGAGCGCGAGGACGACAACAGCGATGGCCATATTTATCCAAGCATTGGATGCTGGCCATTCCGGTTCTGGGTCTGGTTTGAAAATCATCACCAATGAGGCAATCGCCGCCACGGTGCCAATCATAATAGGAAACAGTTTAGGCAAGTATTGGCCTGAGAAAAAGTTTGTTTGAATCTGAGTGGCGGCCGCTATGTAGGCGACCGCCGTGATCAGAGTGACCAAACCAAAAATTCGGTCAGAGGCCATTACTGGATAACTCCCAGTTCTTTTGACATGGCGTTGATATCGGCCACTAGGCCGTCAACATAACCTTGGAAGTTGCCACCAACTTTGGTGAATGGCGCTAAACCATTTGCAGCCATAGCTTCTTTCCACTCCGCGCTGTCTGCAACCATTTGCAATTTGTCAGCCCATGAATTGAAAGTATCGTCTGACACGCCCTTCGGCACGTAAAGACCACGCCAGTTCACAGCCACAACCGGGTAACCTTGTTCAGTTGCGGTCGGGATGTCTTCAAAACCCGGAACGCGCTCGTCTGTGAGGACTGCAATGACACGGATGTCACCATTGGCCAAGAATGATACAACTTCTGACATGTCGCCAGTCATTGCTTGGGTAAAGCCGCCAACTGTTTGTGTGATCGCATCTGCACCCCCATCGACACCGATATATTTAACTTTGGTGATGTCGGTGAAACCGGCTTCTTTCAGCACCATCAACGGCTTCAAGTGATCAAAGCCACCAACGGCAGAACCGCCAGCAAAGGCAATAGAGCTCGGATCAGCAAGGATTGCGTCCACCAGGTCTGTCAACGAATTATAGGGGCTGTCAGCCGCAACTGCGATGATGCCGGGATCGGCACCGATGGCACCCACAAAGCGAACCTCGCCAGCCGTGCGACCGGCATAAGCATTTTGTGCCAGACGTGTTGTTGTTGCGGAGGATGCCGCGACGATGAGATCGGCGTCGTCGCCGCGCTCGTTTACAACTGTGTTAAAGGCCAAGCCGCCGCCGGCACCTGGCATATTGGTCACTTGAATTGGTTTATCAACAGCCCCAATATCATACATGATTTTGCCGATTTGACGGCATGTGAAATCCCAACCACCACCTGGGTTTGCTGGGGCGATACATTCAGCCGCGGATGCAGCAGAGGCCACACCAACAGTAATGGCAGCGCCGGTCGCGAGCGCCTTGAAAAAGCGATTTGTCATTAGTTCCTCCCATTTGACATAGGCGGGGTTCCCCGCACATTGTGCTAGCAGAACCAGTAAAGCTGACAGCAACCTGTCATGAAGAACGAAAGTGGAAGTTGATGCGATTTCTGTTGGTAGAAGATAGTGCCCAACTGGCTCGTGCCGTCTGCGAGCGTTTTGCATTGGATGGTCATGCGGTGGATCACGCCACTGGATTGAATGATGCCAGTGCCTTTGTCGATACAACCGATTATGATCTGATTTTGCTTGATATTATGTTGCCAGATGGCGATGGTCGCGATTTTTTGGCGCGGCATAGGCAGGCAAAAAACAAAACGCCCGTCATCGTTTTGACCGCCCGATCGCAAGTTTCGGATCGCATAACATTGTTGGATTTGGGCGCCGATGATTACGTCACGAAACCTTTCGATTTCGCCGAATTAGAAGCACGATGTCGCGCTGTTTTGCGTCGGCAAGGCGGGGCGGCGCAGAATCGGTTAGAGTTCGCCGGTGTGATTTTAGATCCGCAAGCGGCCACTTTGACAGCCAATGACACCCGTCAAAATCTTCGAAACCGCGAATTACGGCTGGTTGAGATATTTTTTGCCGCACCAGCCCAAATTTTTTCCAAGAACCATCTTATGGACCGTCTGTTTTCGCTGTCTGAGGATGTCTCTGAAAATGCAATTGAGGTCTATGTCGGGCGGCTTCGCAAAAAGCTGGCGGGCACGGGCGCGGAAATAGAAACAGTGCGTAGCTTGGGTTACCGTTTGGTCGCAAGGCCATGACAAGACTGCTGCCAAAAGGCTCTATGCAACGGCGTTTGGTGATCCAATTGTCGCTCATTGCCTTGCTATTGTCGCTGGTATTGTTCGTGATCGTGCGTGGCGTGGCCGAACGTGCGGCGGCTGATACGCAGGACAATATTTTGGCAGCTTCAGCGACGTCGATTGCCGATGCACTTTTTGCCGAGGGCGGACAGGTGCGGCTTGAATTGCCCTATTCGGCGTTGTCCATGTTGGGCACAATCAGCGAAGATCGCGTGTTTTATCGTGTCTTGGTGGATGGAGAAACCTTGACCGGCTATGATGATCTGGTGGCCAAAGCGGCGCAGGGCGTGCCCAAACAGCCGGAATTTTCCACCTTTGAGTATCGAGGTGAACAGGTCCGCGCTGTGGTTGTAACACGCATTGTTAGCAGCCAAAGCCATCAGGCATTGGTGCGCATCGTCGTGGCGCAGACGCGTCTTGGGCTGGTACAAATATCGTCGCGGATCACGCTTTTGGCGGTGGCCATTGGCATCGCCTTTTTCTTTGTCGCGGCTGGGCTTAGCCTATGGGCGGCCCACAGCGCGCTCGCTCCGCTTAATCGTGTGGCCGGTGCTGTGACCCGCCGCGGACCGAGCGATCTGCGCGCGGTTCAAACACAGGCCCCGGCGGAATTGGTGCCCTTGATCACCGCGCTCAATTCGTTGATCGAGCGGCTCAAATCCAGCCTTATCCGATCTGAGGATTTTATCGTCGAAGCCGCGCATCGCGTGCGCACGCCTTTGGCGACGGTGCGCACACAGGCAGAGGTGATCCACCGCGGATTGGAAAAATCCAAAAACAAAACCGCCTTGCGGGAAATGATCCGCGCCATTGATGAAAGCTCGCGCTCAGCGGGGCAACTGCTGGATCATGCGATGGTGAATTTTCGTGCCGATCAGTTTCAAACTGAGGCGATAGATTTACGCAAATTGATGGCAGAAACCGTTGAGCGCCTGTCGCCTACGGCGGAACTTAAGGATATTTCAATAATAACGCAGGATCAGGGCGGCGATTTCGACTTTGATGGTGATCCGATATTGTTGCAAAACGCCTTGCGAAATATCTTGGACAACGCGATAAAATATTCACCCGCCGACAGTGACATCACTGTGACCCTCGCTCGGGATGCCCATAACCACATCCTCAGTATTACCGATCAAGGCCGTGGATTTGCTGGGGCCAATCTGAGCGACCATTTACAGCGTTTTAAACGCGGCACAAATGTCCATGACATTGTTGGGTCTGGTCTCGGTTTGACCATTGTGGACGAGGTTGCCCGTGCCCATGGCGGGCGTGTCGAAATTACCAACCATACAGACCTAGAGGGAGGCGGCGCATGCGTGTCACTTTATTTGCCATTGGTCTAGTTTTGACAGGTTTGAACGCAAGTTTTGCTTTTGAGATCGAGGATCACCGGATTTACGCGGCCCCGATGCCGACGCAAACCATAAAGGTACTCTCGACCGCTGACATCGCCGCTTTCGATCCATTGATCCGGCGGTTTCAATCCATCAATCAAAGGATCACGGTGGATTATACTGTGGCCAGTAGCACCGAGGTAATGGCTGCAATTTATGACGAGGGCGCGCCTTTTGATCTGGTGATTTCATCCGCCATGGATCTGCAAACCAAATTGGCCAATGACGGTTTTGCGCAACAGTATGTTTCGCCCCAAACGGCGCAGCTTCCGGCCTGGGCTCAATGGCAGGACCAGCTGTTTTCTTTTACCCAAGAGCCTGCGGCTTTGGTGATTTCAGACGCGCATTTTGCAGGATTGGAGATCCCGAAAAACCGCGAACAGCTGATTGATTTGTTGCGCGCGCATCCAGAGATTTTCGATCAACGCATCGGAACTTATGATGTGCGCACCTCGGGTCTTGGGTATTTATTTGCGACACAAGACAGCCGCAATACAGACAGTTTTTGGCGTTTGACTGAGGTGATGGGCCGTCTTAACACTCGGCTTTATTGTTGTTCCGGGGCTATGATCGACGACGTTTACCAAGGTCGTTTGGCACTGGCTTATAATGTGCTGGGCTCTTATGCGGAAAATCGGCTGGCGCATGAACCGGGCATCACGATTGTTCCCATGCAAGATTATGTGACGGTGATGATGCGCACTGCATTTATTCCTCGAAATGCGCAAAATCCGGATGTTGCTGGGCGTATGATAGATTTTCTTTTATCCAAACCCACGCAAGAAAGCTTGGCCGAAACAACTGGCTTGCCGCCGGTTTTTGAGGGCGCATCCGACAAACAAAAGGCGCTCCGTCCCATTCGGCTGGGTCCGGGATTGTTGGTGTTTTTGGATCGTTTGAAGCGACAAGCCTTCTTGCGCAATTGGGAAAATTCGATACGCCAAGACTAAAAACCTAGAGATTGTCAGAGTAAACTCGGATGAGGGCAGGGCGGATCTGTGGCGGATGCGTTCCGGTCTGTTGCGCGCAATATTTGTTATGAAAGAGATAAAGATTGGCAAAGAGAGTCTCAGAGGCCTTTCGCCTTTATGCGGTCCGCATGAAGACCATCACCAGATTAACGCGGCCGCAAATTTCAAGCTAAATCGCACCGCTGCTCTGGTTGCGGGGTGTCAGGTTTGCACCGCAGGGGCGAAATTTGTGCTGGCAATCGGACCGTAGTCGCCGTTAGTCTGATCGCATAGCAATGGACCGCTCGGATGAACCCAATCCGGACTGAGAACACGGCTTTGACAGTGCCGACCAGAGACCATCCGATTGTGCTGGCTGAAGCATACCTCAAATAGGCCGAACAAAATGACTGATGCGATACACAGACTGAAGGCGGAGGTTATCAAGAACTTTGGTACGCCCTGTCTGGTGATTGATCTTGATGTCGTTGAGCGTAATATTCAACGCGCTCAAAACTTATGTGATGCGGCTGGGGTGGCAAACCGTCCGCATATCAAAACCCATAAATCACCGCTTTTGGCAAAGATGCAGATCGAGGCTGGCGCGTGTGGGATAACCTGCCAAAAGCTCGGTGAGGCCGAAGTGATGGCGGATGCAGGCATCACCGATATCATTGTCGCAACCAATCTGTTGGGAGCGGCGCGTTCGGGTCGCTTGGCAGCTTTACAACGGCGTCTTGCTCTTAAGGTCTGCGCTGATAATCCGGTTGTGCTTGACGCCTATTCTCAGGCTGCGCATGAGGCTGGCAGAGCTTTGGATGTGATGATTGAATGTGACACGGGGCAAAAACGTGCGGGGGTTGAAACGCCAGGTGAAGCCCTCGCATTGTCCCAAATCATTAACAATGACCCAATGCTCAACTTTGCTGGCCTGCTCTTTTATCCGGCGCTCGATACTTGGCTTCAGACGCAGATATTTCTGGATGAAATGACCGAGGGACTGGCGGCGCTGGGTATGAGCCACGGAATTATTTCCACGGGAGGAACTCCGAACTTTGCCAATATTGGCAATCTGTTAGGCGCAACTGAACATCGGGCAGGCACCTGTATTTTCAATGATCGCATGATGATAGAAGCTGGGTTTGCGCAGCAAAGCGATTGCGCTCTTCAGGTTTTTACCAGTGTGGTTAGCCGCGGGGGCGAGGACCGCGGCATTCTGGATGCAGGCTCCAAAACACTGACATCTGACACCGGCGGTCTGGACGGGTATGGGTTGATCCTTGAGCATCCGAAAGCGCGCATTCATAAATTTTCTGAAGAGCACGGTTTCCTTGATCTGTCGCGATGTCATACCAAGCCAGCGGTTGGCGATATCTTGCGTGTGATCCCGAACCACGTTTGCGTCACTGTGAATATGGTGGATCAACTGGTGGCGGTTCGAGGGGATACCATCATAGAGGCAATTCCAGTGTCTGCACGGGGCAAGTTGGTTTGATCGCCAAAGTCAAAATAATCGCACCCCGGCCGCCACTGGCGCTGAGTGGCGCAAATTGTCGAGCGATTAGAGCTGGGCGAGACCAACACGCTGGTGCAACCTCATGGGCTTGGCAGCTCCATTAGAGATTATTCGCTGCTGAGATGCTTATAAATTGTGGTCCGTGAGACACCCAATCTGCGTGACACAAGGCTCACATTCCCCCCTGTTTCAAGCCATGTTTTTTTGATTAAAACGCAGCTTTCTTTGCGCACAGGTGAATTGGAACATGCCACGCATGGTATTAACTCTTCGGATTTGTGTTGAGTGCCTCCTGAGATCGCCTCAGCGCGGATGATTGGTCCCTCCGCATTCGCAAGTAACATTTGAATGGTTCGCTTAAGTTGTTTGACCTGGCCCGGCCAGTCGCGCTTTTGCAAAGCATCCAAAGCCGATTTGGAAAATTTATGAGAGGGCGAAACCTGGTATAAGAGCTCTGTTGCTAACAGCCGAAAGTCTAACCTTTGTGAAAGATGTGGCAGAACAACCTGCGATCCCTGTAGCGTTTCGAGAAAGACTGGGTCTAAATCCTCACTGGCTTTTAACTCGGTAAACGATAAGCGGCTTGAAGAAAAGACAGCAGAAATTTCAGTTTTGCCCTGGTCAATTTGCGCTTCTTGGCGTTCTTCCAACACTTGTATCAGGGCTTTTTGTGCCACGATCGGCAGCGCTTCGATACCGTTTAAAAACAGGCTTCCATTACGCGCCTTGTCCAGAAGGCTTGCAGAAAAAATTGAAGATGAAGGTTGAAAATAGGCCAGCCGTCCCGCCTCTCCAAACAACATTTCCTCGTAATTCTCTGCCGTTAATAAATTACATTTTATCTCGACAAAGGGCTGTTCGCAGAAAAGAAGCCTATGCAATTCGGTCGCTGTGGCTTTCTTACCAGAGCCACGGGCGCCTTCAATAAACACGGGAAGATCGTATTTCAGAGCATTTTTAGCCATCAGTAAATGCCGTTTTAAACCGGCATCTTCCGCAATGTAACTCCGCTTGATTTTTACGTTTTCGGCATCTTTCTTGTCGGCCTGAGACACCTGCGGTAGCAATTTTATGTTGGGCGCCTTTGAGCGGTTTTGCAAATCTATGTCCACAATGCGTTTCGTCGTGCTTTCTTTCATCGCCATGAATACCGCAGATCCCATGACATCATGGATGCGTATTATCTCATTGGAAGAGAGCCGGGTAATTATGTTCGAGAACGGAATAGAAAAAATATCGCCGAAATGGCGTTTATGAGACAGGTTCAAGCCATTTAGCATCATTTTTGCGTTGGTGTTTGCACCATCAATAAACCCATGTTCGTCTATGGCTAACAATGCAGCGCTTGTAGTGCCAAGATATTCGTGTCGCGCGTGAAAACTAATAATTAATGAGTGTTCAAAGGCATCGGTAAACAAGCGATTTTCAACATTCTTGCAAGCCAATTTTACGAGTGCAAGAGTGTGGTGTTGCCGTGATGATGCATCAGATGTTGCATCAATCATGCCCACAATTTCATTATTAGGGTTATAAATTGGTGCTGCAA
>Ga0233444_10001448_pt1 | contig 27113 bp, 59 predicted proteins | sample SI_124_October20_6_FD_182792 | JGI IMG/M metagenome (GOLD analysis project Ga0233444, IMG submission 182792) | Seawater microbial communities from Saanich Inlet, British Columbia, Canada - SI_124_October2016_10_MG | ecosystem: Environmental > Aquatic > Marine > Inlet | place: Canada: British... | reverse complement strand
GAAAACGATTGCTTTTTTAACAATCCTCTTAGGATTCACACGCGAGTAAGAGGTGAACATGACATTTCCTTCTGTCAGCGGTTCTCTACTCATCTTTAAGGGCATTATGATCAGCTTGGTACTCTTTGCAAGGAGAACGCCTCCACTGATGCCTTTATCAATATAACAAAGTCCTTAAGCTGTTGAGCAACAGTGATAAGATGGGGACTTTAAATAAGCATCTACCAACTGCTCCGTTTCTATTCAGACGTAAATTGATAGCGTAGAGCAATGCTGACGATAACAAAGCCGTTTACCACTCAATGTAATGTAATGGTCGTGATTATAGCCGTAAGTTATTAACGGATTAGCTTCGGGGGTGTGAGAAACCCGCTTGGATTTGAGGACGTATACCAACAGTATGAAAAGCATACGTTTTAGTAGTCGATATCCTACTAAATAGGCTCTCAGCTCACTTTGCCACATAGGTATTAGTAGCTATACAAAGCATAAAAACTTTATCGCCCCACTATATGTGGGGTTTCTTTTGCCCGCCACAACTACACATCAAAATTCTATGGCCTGCCCAAAATAGTTCTTGACAAAACACTCAAACATCTGTATAATATACTCATATTAAAGAAAAATAACATCAAAATTTAGGAGAGCGACATGAACTTAGCATTATTAAAAGCAACAGACAAACAGCTTCTTATCATGAGCATAGAAAAATCACGCAAAGGTAAAGAAGTACGAAACGAAATCAAACGCAGAAAAGCAGTAGGCTACTGTGATGGTACGGCTATAGCTAAGGTACAGGTGGAGCGATAGATAAGTCAGATGAACAGGCACTATTCGAGGAACTCAGGTGGCAGTGCGAAGAAGATAAAAGAACTGCCTTTATGTTCCTTGGCTTGGCGCACTTTAATAACAATCGTATTTTATTGGCTAAACAACGTGTTGAGCGAGAAGTACAAAAACGACAGGAAACATTAAATATGACAGCACAGGAAATAGTAGCCAAACTAAATGAATTAAGTGGAGATTCGATTCAAATCGCAAAGATTGGTCGAGTCTTAGTAGAAGAAAACCCGCAACTTGCCGAGACATTACAATTCTTAATCTCGGTCGAGTTGGAAGACAAGCATAGGAGAGAAGCAGATGCCGACAAAATTTAAGAAAAATGGCGTAGAGTTCATTCGTGGAGAACGAGGAACAAAGCCAAAACAAGTAGTAAAGAAATACTTTATCACACAAACGCCTAAGGCTGAGTTGATTGACTATATCAATAACGCTAATGGCTTACCAAAAATCAAACAAAAGTGTAGAAACGAGCTAACTCGTAGAGGAGTAGAACTAGTATGGAAATGATTATAGTAGCAGTAGGCATTATATTTACAGTAACAGCTATAGTAGCCTTAATCCTTAGTGAAAGGTTGGACTAATGGCAACAATAATCCAATTCCCAACTGTCCGAGAGGGCGAAGCACTACGCAAAGAAATGGAGGAGCTGGAAGAGCAGATTAAAGAGAACCTCGACCAGCTTCAGTTAATAAACGAAGAAATAATAAATTTAACGCTCGCATATGAAGATATGTTATATAAACTATGCGAGATAACAGGGGTTGTACTGCCAAGTAATATAGACTTTGGCGAGGAACCCGAGGAGTAGAAAAACGATGGCAAATCATGTATATAACAGAATTACCTTAGATGAAGGTAACGACGCGGCATTACAAGAATGGCAACGCTTATTCGTTGACTATGGCGAGCATGTCGAGATGGACAGCTTCCATGGTGATGGCAAGGTTAAAGTATGGGAATTTGCGGAAATCCAAAAACACCCGTTCTTAACTGGCTATGACGAAGATAACTGGTATAACTGGGGATGCGAGAACATAGGAGCTAAATGGGCTCATATTGATGACGCAACCGAGTATGATGTCAGTATCACAAGTGCGTGGTCTCCAGTAATGCCTTATGTTGAGGAGCTTCATAAGCACCTCATGAAATTCGATAGTACAGTAGTAATACGACATACTTATGAAGATGAGTTTAGGAACTTTATTGGTCTTAGTATCACTGATTGTGACGGAAATAGCTTTGATGAGATAGAAGCAGAAGAGCTAAACAAAATATTAAAAGAACAATATCCCACCATTGATGATGAAAATTTCGATTGGGACTATCACGAAGAGACAAATACTTGTCCTTCTGAGTGGTATGACGACTTCTGCTATAATTGGCTAGAAGGAGGTGTGTAATGGCACTAATGTACAGAAAAAGTAGTAATCATACTACAACAAGAAAATGCACCTCACAAGGTGTAGGGGGTAGAGGTCGCAGGTGTAAGATCGGCACTTCTACTATGAATAAAAGTAAAAAGCGTGCGACTAAACGATATCGCGGGCAAGGAAGGTAATATGACAAATATGGGAAAAGGCATTAAGTATGAAATTGATGATAGTGGTAAAATGACCATTATAATTGATACTAATGTAGAATTTGGAAAGAGTGCTAGTGGTAAGTCAACCATCATAGCTAGTAGCTCTGGTAATCAAAAAGTAGATACACCTAATGGTGAGGCGTTTCTAGGATTAAATCTTTATAGGAAGTAGTAAAATGACGATAGTTTTTTGGGCAATAATTGTATTCGGCACTATTGGTGCAGTAGACAACAGCGTAAAACTAAATGCACTTTGTAAGAAAGAAGTCAAAGAAGGTATTTCTGAGACAATAAAAGAATGTAAACAGTATCAATTCGATACAAAAGTTAAGAAAGGATGGTAGAATGAGCAAAATTAACGATTACGCAAAGTTTGTAGATTCAACTACAAGCAATGAGTCAAAGCACTTCTTAGCATTTATTGATAGCGCATCTAAACTAGAAGTACAAGAGAATATCAACGTACCAAGAGTTTTGACAAGTGCAATCGGTATGCTTGCTGAGAGTGGAGAATTTACTGAAGTACTAAAGAAAATGGTATTTCAGGGTAAGGAATTCAGTGAAGAAAACCGCTTCCACATGAAGCGTGAATTAGGGGACATACTTTGGTATTGGATTCAGGGATGTATAGCACTAGGTTATACGCCTGACGAAGTAATGGACGAGAATATTAAAAAGCTTGAAGCTAGATATCCAAATGGTTTTGAGGTAGCACGAAGTGAAACTCGTGAAGTAGGAGATATATAATGCAGTTAGTAAATGACGTATTTTTATTCCCATACTACACCTTTAACTACCTATTTAGCCTAGCTTTTTGGGTAGTTCTAGTTCTATATACATTGAACTGGCTGAATGAACATAATAGTTCTGACTGGTTTCAGTACAAATTCAATAGAATTTTGGACAAAGTATGGGATGCTGGAGTAGCTGTAATGGGTTGGTTCGGTAGAATAAAGAACAGGTTCACCAAGTGAGCCAGTATAGCAGTATAGTTGAGAAAACTCGATTGATGATTGAAGCTGAAAAATGGGGTATTCAAGTAGCATCTATGCACTCACATAGTATGAGTTCAATGCACTATGATGATAGACCCGAAGATACAGATGGCAAGTCTGTAACCGACATAGAATACAATGGTGGCTGGATAGACAGATACCAATTTGGTAAACTTATTCATACTTTTGGAAAGAAGCTAAGTAGAAAAGAACTACTAGACCTCTACACTAGGAGTGGTGTCAAATGAGCAAAGCACAGGAATGGTTTGAGGCACAGGAAGAGTATGAATACGAAGAAGCTATCCATGTAGTAGCAGAACTATGGGGTTTATCACTATACCGAGCTAAACAAGAAATAGATAAAATTGAGGAGGACTTATGGCTGTAAACTATACACCAGAAATGGTCGATACTATGAAACAAGAGTATGTAGCTAACCCGACCAGAGAAACAGTAGAGAAGTTAGCAAACGAATTAGATAAGAGTATTAAGTCTGTAATTGGTAAGCTCAGCAGAGAAGGAGTATACCTAAAGACAGAGTACTTAACCAAAGCGGGTGAAAAGCCAGTCACCAAGCAAGAGATTGTAGAAACCATAGCGGGTATTCTTGCTGTGGAATATTCTAGACTAGCGGGTTTAGAGAAATCACCCAAGAGTTCACTAAAATTGCTAGAAGAAACACTAATAATTACGCTAAAGCCGGAGATGTATAATGAGAATTTGTAAGGGAGATTTTGGAAATAAAGGAATGTATGCTGAAGTACTTGGTTTATCTGACACCCCAACGGGTGTGAAAGCGAGGTTAAAGTTTCCTGATGGAAGTAGAGAGCTTGTAAGCACGACTCGAATTCGTATACTGCAAGACCAAGACCTTGAGAAGCTAGGAGTAGGAAGATTAACTAGAAAACTCTGGGGTAACTAGAACGACAGTACGAAAATTATCGATAATTAGCCCCATTTGATTGGGGTTTTTTATTGGTGATTAAAAAATTTTGAATTGGTGGAAGTTCTTGATATTGGGGACGAATTTTTAGTAAGTGTATTGATATAGGATTTCTTTAGCGGTTGGAATGGGTAAGTTAAATTCTATTTGATTTTCTTAGCGGAAATGATTTAACACATTAACTCCAAGATTTTCTCCAGAATTTATCAGATTTGAATATCGCGTCTCCCCCGCTATCGCTCCTTCGACGCTCTCAATTCTATATTCTGAGATTGGGAGAGGAGGAGTAATTGGTGGTTTGTTTAGATTGTTTTCTAAATTATGTATATATTTTACCATACTTTTTAAAATAAAGCAAGTTCTGTTTTTGAGTAGGTTGTTGTGGCGGGGATTGGAATAAGTTTTTGGTACTAGAAAATACTTTAAGTTTTGGGTGTGGAATGTTTTTTAATGAGATAGAGAAGTGTGCGGATGCAATGGGAGGTAGGGCTCATCTTAAATGATTTGGTCTACGCTTGATATGATTGGCATTTGCGTTCGTAATCTTTTGTTGTCTCTTGATTGCGGCTGCTTTTTTACGCTTTCTTTTGGCTGTTGGTTTTTCAAAGAATTCACGTTTGCGTACCTCTTGAACGATACCTGCATTGTCGCATTTTCTACGGAATATCCTAAGTGCACGTTCGAAAGGCATATTTTTGGTGTTAAGTGTTGGCATGAATTTCCTGTTTAGCGTATGCACGGACACGCTTGTTATACTTGCGTTTAATCTTTTTAGTTACGCCAGGTCTATCCAAGTAGCAAAGTACTTTTCTCCAGCCAGTAAGAGCGTCAAACTCTGCTCCGCCTTTAAGTGGTATTCTGTTCATTTGTTTTCCTATCGAAAGTGAAACCTTTCTTGCGCATGATGTGCACTTTGTTTCTTATAGATTGAGCTGATCGCCCCAGTGTAGACGCAAGAGTGCCCACTGGAATATTGTTGTAATGCTTTCGCAGATACTTTGTTTCTTCGTCAGTCCAAGTTCTCATATAGTTATTATACTCTTATGAGAAGCAAAAGTCAAGAACTATTTTTGGTTAACTTAAGAAATATCTTGACTGCGCGCTTAAATAGTAGTATAATAGTGTATAAATCAAAAAAGTAAGGAGAAAATATGATAGTAAGTGGCAGTATGCGTTACTCACCTAGCGGACGTAAGCGAAAGACAAATGCTTGGAAGAAAACAGTTGTGAAATCACAGGCAAGGTTAGACCAGAGTAGTGCAAAAACGACGCATCGACAGACTAAGGAATATCCTAGTATGCAAACGACCAAATATTCACCTTCACCAGACAATTCTTGGAAAGTAGAAGAAAGTAAGAATTTTACTGTTGCACCTGCATATAACAAGGGTGCTTATCAGGTTATACCACGAAGTGATGTAAAACATATAGGAAAATAGCATGGAAGTACTCGGATTGAATGAGTACCAGTGGCTCACTCTAGTAGTGTGTGCTGTTGGTGTAGGTTACACAATAGGCAAAAAGATTGGAATATCTCGAACGCTTGATTATTTACGGGAACAGGGTATGATAGATTATGATGACTGAAAATAGTTCTTGACACCAAGTTCAAAATTTGTTATAATTATCGAGTAAGTGGAAAATTCGCTTATATAACCAGCTTACCGAAAGGAAGCAAAGCGTGACCGTAAAAGGCACAAAGGAGAATAACTATGGTAGCAAATATACATAGAGAAATACTAAAAAACTTCTGGCTAGGACACAATCCAGCTTGGCTTGACCAAATGGACAGTAACTATCCCAGATATAATATAGTGGAGGGCAAAAGTGGATTCAAACTTGAAATCGCTGTGCCCGGTTGGAGTAAAAAACAACTAACTGTAATTCAGAAAGACAACGAATTGCGAATACAGGGCGTTAAAGACAGCGAAGGAGGTGATAACTATCTTCATCGAGGATTAAGCGGAAAGTCGTTCGACAAGACCTTCGTCCTCAATTCCGACCTCAAAGTAGGAGAAATCAAACTACTTGATGGCCTACTTACAGTCAATATCACGAAAGACAAGAGCAAAGAAGTTCAGTTTGACATTGACTAAGACAAGAGGGGGTGTAACCCACCCCTTCTTCCCTTCATATAGGAGAAATTATGAAAATTAGTGAAAATGGATTAAGTTTAATCAAGCACTTCGAAGGGTGCGAGCTACAGGCATACAAATGTCCTGCGGGTGTGTGGACGATAGGCTATGGCCATATCAAAACTGCTCACGAGGGTAAGGTAATTACACAACAACAGGCAGATGAGATGTTAGTAGAAGAAATGGATGAGTACGAAGGCTATATAAATAGAGCTGTAAAAGTCGAACTTAACCAAAATCAATTTGATGCTATGGTGTCATGGGTGTACAACTTAGGTAATGGTAATCTAGGAGCAAGTACACTATTAAAAGTACTAAATATGGGAGATTATGCAGGAGTTCCTGCACAGATGCTTCGTTGGAATAAAGCGGGTGGTAAGGTATTAGAAGGACTTACTAGACGTAGACAAGCAGAAGCAGACCTGTTTGGGTTATGAAAGGCTCCTTCGCCAAAGCCGTGTCAAAACCTGTTATCTTTATTTGGGCTAAAATAAAGAAAGTATACCTTTGGATAAAGTATGCACTCTTTCCTAGATATAAGCTAACAGTAAGTTACAACGCGGTATTCGGTGATGCTGATGATAAAGACTACATAGTTAAAAAGTTTCACAAGAAACAAGATAAGTTCTTAAAGTTCGTAACTGACGAAGGTGAGTTAGTAGAAATACGAGGAGCAGAAGGACTTAATTATAGGATAGAAGAATTATGAATCAGTTTTTATTAGCAATTATTTTAGTACTGAGCTTAGGTAGTTACTACCTATTTCAACAAAACAAAGTATTGACCGCTAACAATGTAGCACTAGAAAGTGCCGTTGCTACACAAGAAGAGGCAATATCTACAATGCAGAATGACTTTGCATTACAAACGAAACAGCTAGGTGAACTTCAGGCAAAGTCCCAAGCTACACAAATAGAGATGAATAGATACCTAGACATCTTTAAGAGGCACAATTTAACCAAACTAGCAACGGCTAAGCCGGGTTTGCTAGAGCCTAGAATCAACAAGGGAACTAAAAATGTATTTGACTCAATCGAAGAAATTAGTAGGACTATTGACGCTCTCGATAACGATGTCGAGCTGCTCTCTCCTAAGTCCAAAACAAATTGAAGTAACAGCTAAACCAATGGACAGGATTATAACACAGCCTGTTCTACCTAGAGAAATAGACTTGAAAGAGCCTATGTGGTACGTTGTGAGTGAGAAAAACATTGAAGAGTTCCACGACAGGTTGAAAAAGGAGCATGGCGCAATAGTATTTGTAGCTATGTCTATCCCTGATTATGAGTTGATGAGCTATAACATGCAGGAATTAAAGCGTTATATCACAGAACTCAAAGAGGTCGTAGTTTACTATGAAAAAGTAACAGACCCCGAAGCGTTGAAAAATGAAACAAATACCAATTAAGAACATTAAAATGTTGCAGAAGTTAGATTCTTTTGCGACAGTCTTACTTCAAATGCCACACTCGTGGCGTTCAGAACCTAAAGCCGACTTAACATTCGCCACCTTAAAGGAACACATGGCAGATGCAGACTTTGTAGGCTACCCCAAGGTACACAACTACCAAGACTACAGTGGTGAAGTGGCTAAAATGCAAAGTGGTCAGCACAAGAAAAGACTTAGAACAGAAAAGTACTTTTTCTTGAAGTACTTCCAGCATGGTGCAGGAGTAGTAGACATGAACCACCCTAAGTGGTATTATGATACAATTACTGTAATGCCTCCTCGATGGGGCCACACTGGCTGGAGCAACTCCAAAAATAAAGGCAGATGCTATCTCAGATTTATTAACAATGCAGGTAGTGGGTACTCGATAGAAGTAGAAAATAAACGACAAACAACCATCAAAGACCAGAAAAGAAGCGTAGGTGCAGCCAACTGGACTGTACTAACGGGCAGATGTGGTAAGGATGGTAATACGTGGTTTGGAGACATGAATACTGGCAGTAAGCCTAGGGTAGTTATAGACCTAAGTATTCCCGAGAAGTATCAATATTGCGTTGATGCTGCAATAGAACATTTAACCCATTACTAGAAATTAACATGAATTACGACAATCTTAATAAATTATTTAAAGAATGTGTTAAGTATATGAGCCCAGAGAATGATTGGAGGTTTATACACGCAGATGTGTATACTTTATACTCACACACAGGAGCAATCCTATATAAATCTCACTTCCCTTTGTGGAAGGAACTGCAATCAAGCATTTTTAGTGACATAAGAGAGATAACTGGTCAAGAAGATGCAATGATTACAAATCTTACAGTAGTAAACTGTAATAAATACACAGTATGTCATCCTTGTCCAATCAATTCAGGTATGTTTACTCTCAAAGCAGCGGGTGCGTACGCGGCTATTAGGCAGGGAGAGAGTCAGGACAAGAGTAGAAAAACTGCGCACAGAGCCATGCACTTACATAGTCCTCATCTAATGGACTGGTCACAGAGTGAGAGCATGGGGTTTTATGTCGGAGAGCAGAAACACCTATTCCCTGGCGAAAGAATATTTAATTACTATCCGAAAGAAGGTACACAATTTATATACTTTAATATTGACGATAGTTATACAAGATTTGGGAAAAAGAAAGATGAGTGAAGCAATTAGAATATTTGTTGGAACAAGCGAATGCGAGGACAAATGGATAGAGAAGATACTCGCTTGGACACTACACCAAAACACAGATAGAAAGCTAGAAATTACGTTCATGCGACCAAGTATGTTTCCGACATGGAATACAGATGGGTGGGGTACACCTTTCACTGGTTTTCGTTATGCGATTCCAGAGTTATGCAATTTTGAGGGAAGAGCCATCTACATGGATGTAGACCAAATGAATTTTAGAGACATCGGAGTACTCTATCAGACGGAACTAGAAGGATGTGCGTTTGGTATGTGCTGGGATGAGCTAAACAAGAATCCAAAAGTATATGAAGGAACGCCTCTAGAGCGTGGTTGGTTTAGTGATAGTGTAATTGTGATAGATTGCGAAAGAGCAAAGAAGTATATTGCTCCTATAGAAGAAATCGCAGCAACCACTTGGGGCTATAAAAATGTGTTCTCCAAAGAGATTGGATCGCCAGATAGATTAGCAGTAGAGGATATAGTTATAAAACGAATAGATTCCCGCTGGAACTCCTTCGATGGTTTTGTGACAGATGGCCCAGCGGAAGACCGAAGTAAACAGGCTTCGTATGATTTGGATGATATTTGGCACTTACACTTTACATCTTTAAGTAGTCAACCATGGCATCCTAAGTACAACCCCCATGCAAAAGCAACATACCAAAGAGAAGATATTATTCAAGAACTTTGGAGAGTAAACTATAGAGTACAAAGCTTCGTAGATTGCTTATGATAACACTTCCCGATACCCCACTACCGAAAGAGGTAATTGAGTTATGTAAGAAAACCTTTGAGACACATATTGGTATGGAGGGAATTACAGGAAAAGGATTTCAGCCAGAATACAGAAAGACAGAGTGCAGGTACATACAGAGAGCAAAACGAGTAGGCGCTCCACAGCCAAGAGCAATACAGCTAGTAGAAGAGTGGATAAACGAGCAAGGATATCCGTATACTCCAGAGATACTACAAAGTGCTAGGTATCACAAAGGCAACTTCTATAAGTGGCATACTGATTCAGATAATGCGAGCAAAGGCTCTCGTAAGCTATCATTATCATGCTTACTCAATCATCCTAGCGAGTTTGAGGGCGGAGAGTTTGAGATAAAATTTAAAGACCAAGTTTCAAAAGACGGCACAATTGTGATGGCAGGGCAAAAGACAGAGATAAAATTAAAACAATACCAAGCAGTATTATTTCCACCAGACTTAATGCACAGAGTTCTTCCCGTATGGGAGGGGGTTAGAGATAGCTTAGTTATTTGGTTCATGGAGAAGTAATGAAATTACGAGAAAAGTTAGATAAAAGAATGGATGAGATACAACGCATCATGGAAGCCAATGAACATCTTGCTGACCCAGACAAAGTAACAGATTTACTCGACAAAGTTACATTCGCTTGGGAAGTACTAAGTGAAGAAGACCGAGATTATATACAAGGTGTACAGTATGCTCTAGAAGAAAAGATGGAGTGGAACGTATGAGATTACCAGAATTACTAAAAATGAGTATGGAAGAGTTTGAAAGCAAACGTAACCATTGGTTTATAGTAAAAGGTAACAGCCCTCGGTTCAAAGATTACTTTAGTTGGGAAGAGATGGATGCGTATATGAATAGTTATGGACTGAATGGGCATGATAGAATGCAACAGTGCCAGATTATAGACTATGATACAGGACGCAAGTACTGCCACAAGAAAGACAAATACAAGTTAACAAAGCAAGACATTTATAAAAAATGGAAGAAAGGCAGTTCCTTTGTTCTAGCTTTGAGTGAACATCTAAATAAACAATGTTGGAATCAGTGTAGGCACTTTGAGGAGTACTACGGAAGAGGACAATCCAATATTTATATGTCGAGCATGAAAGATGCTAGATGTTTTCCAACCCATGCCGACACTACAGAGAATTTTCTGTTTCATGTCAGGGGTACAGTTCGTTGGTATATTTATAATGAGTATGAAAACGAGTGTAAACCTGCGGATGCGACAGTAAATAAGGTGGTAGACTTAAGAGAAGGCGACTTACTCTTCTTGCCACCTAAGTTATATCACAGGGTAGAAACCCTAGGCCCAAGAATATCAATTTCTTTTCACTTCCACCCTCCAGGCCAAGTGCGGAAGTGGTGGAGAGAAGAATGGTTGGATTGGATTGGAGACATAAATGGCACAGCCAAGTGAACAGTTCCAAGGCGATATGTCTAGGAATGAAGTTGAGATAGACCTTAATAAGTTTATGGCTATGGTGGCTGAGATTGGGGAGTTGAAAGACCAAATCAGAACACTAGAAAATGATAAAGAACCAGATAACCCATGGCAGAGATGGATATGGTTATCGCAGATGGTAGACTCATGGAGAATATTCCCTAGAATGTTCTTATCAGTTTACATTTATCTACTTTACTTCTGTACTATGTGGTTTATGGATTTAGCAGAACCAACAATGGAGCAATCAGGTTTGATTAGTATCGTTGTAGGAGCGGGTGCAGCATGGTTTGGATTATATGCAGGTACAGCTAAAGATAAAATAAACAGCAAGTAGTAGCTAATACGAAGTCAAAAACAGTTCTTGACAGAACGTTAAATTTTATGTATAATATACATAATAAAAAAATAAAACTATAAAAATATAGTTTGAGCAGATTGAGTCCCCTCGCAGGACAAGTGAACAGACAACCTTGACAACGCAGTCTTACAATGTAAAAATATAGTGTGAACGCTATAGAAGTAATTAACACGACAACATTAAGATAAAGACTAACGACTCGGTAATATGTATGCCTCATCAAGGCTCCCATAGCGGGTTCCTAGAGGATTGCGAGGGTGACTCACCTTTTTTTGGAATAAACAATGAAAGAAATCATAAAAGAAAACATAGTTGAAGACAGCGGTGTTCGCGCATATGAAATTGATGGCATGAGAGTAACTATGCCTTCTAGCTGGGATGATGATAAGAAACAAGAATGGCTAGAGAACGCTAGAACTGATATGCACTTACGCAGAAACTTAAAAATGATTAAAAAATCTGGTACAGCGACTTTATTAAGAGCGCACAGATTAAACGGAGATACTTGATGAAACAAGGTATAGATAGCAACACTAGATATGATTTTGGTGCACCAGTGCTTACAAGCGATGCAGTATTTAATCAAAATGTTACTTTTGAGATGCCTGAGGGGTTGATTGGAGTAATGGACACAAAAATGGAAACAATGGAAAAAACAGACGTATTGAGGAATAACCTTATGCAGCAGCAGGTAGAAATTGAGAAACAGATATCTGTGCTAGAAGGCCAACTTCAACGTCAAAAAGAATACTTAGCCAAGATCGAAGGCGGTATTGATGTATTAGACGAACTAGCTAAGGTATAACGCTGTGTTGTGGGTGATAGATGATTTTTATCCTAACCCTGACGAAATCAGAGCTGAGGCTCTGAAACTTAAGTATAACCTTGGCAGGTCTGAGAGAGGTGTTAACCATCCAGGCGAACGTGCGTTAACATACAAAAAAGACCAACGCGCTAATGAATATTGGATTAGGAATAGAGCATACTTAAGAAACAGATGGAGTACCATCTGTAACTCTCCTGCAATCGCATGGGAGTCAATGAATAGTAATTGTGCGTTTAATTTGTGTGATAAAGAGGGAGAAGCAAGGTTTAGTTGGGTTCATTCTGATGATGACCAAAGTGACCCTAGAATACGAATGTACGCTTGTGTTCTCTATCTTACTCCCAACCCTCCGCCCCAGTCGGGTACTATTATGTTCGCATACAAGGGTAATCCTAGGGATGAACAAGTAGAAAGAAAAGAGAAAAATAAACATTATCCTGTAATTAGAGGAAACTATTATCTCGATCCTACTAGTTCAAACCCTGACTGGACTCCCCATGTTACAGTTGAAAACAGATACAATCGTTGTATAATTTATGAAGCAGATATGCTTCATGCCCCGCAAGACGCAGGGTTCGGTAATTCCAAAGAAACAGCTCGTTTAACACAATTAGGATTTTGGCATGGCGAAAGAAGATAACACGATTGACCACAAGTACAATGAAGATATTGTATTACAAGTTTTAAGTAAGTATATAGACGATACTTACTCACAGCACTATGCTAAAGGAGGTATTCAGGCTACTGAATTTATCTTCTCTAGTGGGCATGGTGAAGGTTTTTGTATCGGCAATATACTAAAGTATGCTCAGAGATACGGAAAGAAAGAGGGTAAGAACCCCGCAGATCTGCTTAAAGTTATTCACTATGCTATAATGTTATACGGAACAAAGCACACAACAATTATAGATGGAGAAGATTATGGCACTTAGTAGAGGTGTGAAGAAGAAATCACACGAAAAATTAGATAATGCAAATGTATTAAAAGTTAAGGAACTGCTAGAAGCAGATACCCCTATCTCGAAGAAAGAAGCTTGCGACATGCTGAATATCAGGTATAACACGACCAGACTTCAGAGAATCATTGACGAGTTTACTGATGTTTGGGAACATAAAGAGAAGCGTAGAAGCCAGAATAGAGGTAAAGGCGCTACCAGAGACGAAATAAAGTCAGTAGTAGAGTACTATTTAGAGGGGGATAACGTCTCTGAAATATCTACTAGACTGTACCGTTCTAACGCATTTGTGAAAGCTATAATTGATCGAGTAGGCATCCCCCAAAAGTTGCCTAGTGGGTTTGATAGACACAGAGATATAATGCTACCAGAACAGTGCGTTAGTGATGAGTTTCGTGAAGGCGAAAAAGTGTGGAGTGCTAGGGATAATGGACTTGCTGTAATTAAGAAAGAACATACCCCCGAGTATCAAGACACAATGCCTGGACTTGGTAGAGTTGATTATGAGAAGAAGTATGGAGCTAAAGGATATCAGTTATATGTTCTTACTCCTTGCGATACTTCAAATACCTTATTTCCTTGGCTGGATGGCAGTAATATGGGACACTACTCATTTGCACTATCCTACGATCTCGGGAGCTTAAGGCATTTGGAGCAATATGGAGTCAACTTATAATATAGTTGTAGCAATGTGGGTAACTACATGGTTAATAGCACAATACAGAATTTTCTACAGAACAATAGAGATACTAGGTCGAATGGAGCCTGCTAATATAACACTCCGCTGGTGGCCGGCGGCTTGGCTCATATTCGGCATAGGAAGTTTTATAACAGTCCCTCTCATTATTTTTCCAGTTCTATCTGATAAATACAGGGACATTTTCGTACGAGGCTATGTACGAAGTTTATTGGAGATAAAAGAATGAGACGAATAATTTTAGACGCATTAGGAGCTAAGTATGAAGGAGTCATGAAGGAGGCCGCAGCTAATATAGAAATATATTTAAGACACCCAAACGGGATTGGCGAACACCCTGAGGTGTTAGAGTCAATAGATACTCAGCTTGCTAAACTAATGGATGCCCATGAGAAGCGTGAAGCTTTAAAGGAGTTTAGGAATGTCTGACCGGGACGCGGCACCTAGTCACCAAATAACAGAATGTAACAAGAAATTGATTACATTATTAGATAAAATAATACACATTGATTTAAAGGACACAAAACATCTAGCATATCGCATTGATGACTGTAAGTCTTTAGCTCGGGAACTAAGTTATGAAAGGAAGTTTTTACATTCTAGTAGACGGGGCTAAAGTACCTGTTATTCGTAACCCTTACGAAAGAATTATAACTATGTACCGAGAAAGTTGGGATTGGTGTGGGTTGGAAAAGTGGCTAGAAAAACAAGATATCCGACCCCAAGTAGAGGTATATAAGGGAGAATATCCTTTCATTGTCCTAGAACATTGGGAGGGCGATAGCAACGCGTTTGGTATAGTACCTGGCGAAAAAAGTATGCAATCGATGGCAGCATCATATTCAACAGACTATACTCGTTGGTATAGTGAAAGGCTAATCAAGGCTGTAGCTCCTATAGTAGAGCCAGACTTATTAACCTTCGGGTATACATTTTAAAAAATAGTTCTTGACTTCGCTCTCAATTATAGTTATAATAGATGTATAAATTGAGAAGAGAGTGTATGAGCGACAGATATTACAACCAAATGCTAGAAGCAACAGGATGGTGTCCTGGCTACAAGAACACACAAACTCTTAATGAGTACGAAAACATTTACGGAAAAACTACGAGGAAAAGAAAAATGGCTTGGACAGACGAAGCAAAAGCTCAGGCAGTAGAGATGTACACTGCAGAAGAACCAACTCCAGAAAACAGCATGGAAGTTGTCAAAGAAATTGCTGCCGAATTAGGTGAGAGCCCAAATGGTGTCAGAATGATTTTGACTAGAGCTGGTGTTTATGTAAAGAAAACTCCTGCGGCTAAAACCACATCAAGTGGTGGCGGTGGCGGTGGCGGTGGCAGAGTATCTGTCGCAGATGCTCAACAGGCAGTCAAAGATGCAATCTCTGACGCAGGACTGGAAGCAGATGACGCTATCATTAGTAAGTTGACAGGTAAGGCTGCAAATTACTTCGCAGAGATTATCGGCAAAGCACAGGGTTAATTCAGAGAATCACGCTAGGTAGCAGTAGTTACCTGGCGTATTTTTGTATCTGAAGAAACAACCTCACAGTTTTAACCATAGGGTTCTTGGTAGAATACAATTTTAACCTAAAAGGAACTCATGAAGAAAGATGAATTTATCAAGCAAGTCGACAAATGCGGCGATGCGATAATCACCTATCGAAGCCAAAACAGTCGTAGATTAAAGTACAACGTCTGTACTCTTGACTTCGATAACAAATACATACAATCAAAGAGGAACAGAGCACAACCTACTAACAACCAAGTGTTGTTGTTTTGTTGGGACACTGATTCTTATAGACTACTAACCCCCGAAAATGTAACTTCTATAGTTCCTTTATCAGCGATACTAAAAAATGATAGAACTTCATGAAGCCCCCGCTCTCTATGAGAAGCTAATACATTATAACGAGGCTAAGCACGAAAAAGTCTTCCTCTCCATTAACACATTCCGCGAAGTGGAATACTTATCAATCCGAAAATACTACCTTGACTTTGACGAAGAATGGAAACCTACTAAGGACGGAGTCAGCATGGTATTAGACTTTGAAAATAGTAAAGCATTGTTTGCAGGATTGGTTGAGATATTATCATTAACAGAAGTAAAAGGAATACTAGAAACCCATTTTAAGGAAGTACTAGATGAACTCTATCAATAGAAAAGTACACTTCTATGGAGATAGCCATATGCAGGGCTATGAGATAGACCATGACAGTATACTAGGGCGTAGTACTTTCAAAGAAAAGAAAGACCTGATACATCAGTTTGGATTACACCAAGCCATTGTGTACTGGAATCAGAAGATGGGTAGAGCTACTAAGATGTCTGTGTACGACTTTGCACATCGTAGATTACCCGAAAGTTACCCTTCCTTACTATTTCCTGAATCAAGATTAAACGCATGGCCAGCTATGAGCTATGACTATCTACACCTGCGGCTAGTACATGACTATCATAAAGGTTTACTACATAAGTATGATCGCGTATTCATTGGAGTCGCTAGACCCACACGAACATACAAATTAGATAGCGTAGGAAACTTTGACTATAGATACGAAGACCTTGACGGAAAAGCCGATCAAATGACAGACATACAGTACGCCTGCTGTTGGACACTAGGTGCAAGGTCTATCATGGATTTCTGCGAAAAACGTAGTATAGAATACACCTTTCTCTCTCACTTTGATATATTTGATCGAAGTGTAAAAGACATCCATAATATCGACATCCCCAAAAACGCCATCTACACTAATATGTTCTTAGAGACTTATGAAGAAGTTATTAGTAAGGCGCTCCCTAAAGGCTTACATCATTTCGGAGATGTAAACGGGTTCTACCACCGTAATGCCGATGCCCACAAACAATTTGCAGCATACCTAAAAAACTACTTGACATAACCTCAAATATTTAGTATAATAGTCTCATGAATATTTTTATACTAGACGAAAACATAGACGCGTGCGCAGAAGCTCACGTTGACAAGCACATTGTTAAGATGCCACTAGAAGCGGCACAAATGCTGTGTACAACCCATTGGATAACAAAATATGTCGGATATGTCCCAAGAAAACTCACCTCAGAAGAGTGGGGAATGGTCAGCATACGAAAAGCTGAATCCCCCCGCGCTTTCCCATATCTTCCTACAATGTACAATCATCCTTGCAGTATCTGGGCTCGCGAGTCTCTTGATAACTATGAGTGGTTGTACTGCTACAGTCTTGCCCTCGGAGAAGAGTATACTTACAGATATGGAAAAGAACATAAATCAGTGCGTGAAGTCATACTACACCTACCAGAAATCGACCTACCTCGTAACGGACTCACTCCATTTGCGCAGGCTATGCCAGATGAGCTTAAGGGATCAGATGCTATATCTGCCTACCGAGACTTCTACCACAAAGACAAAGCAACCTTTGCCGAGTGGAAATACCGAGATAGACCACACTGGTGGTCAGACACTGAAGCAAGTTACGAATCAAGAATAACCAGATAGTTTTTCTGAATAAGTCCTGCTAGCTCAACTGGATAGAGCAACGGCCTTCTAAGCCGTAGGTTGCAAGTTCAAGTCTTGCGTGGGACGCCAGAAAAATAATTCTTGACAAATCCCCAAAATCCAAGTATAATATATAATATGAATAAAGATATAAGAACATATTTGAGCAAGTGCCGCGATGCCTATTTCAATGGACGCCCAGTAATTCCAGATGAAGTATACGACCGCCTTGTAGAAAACATAAATACAGATGATGTGGGGTATGATACGGATAGCCGTTATAAGCACCCCTTCCCAATGTATTCACTCCAAAAAGTCTTTGCAGACGAAGATACAGCCCCCGATTACGGAAAAGAAGCTGTGGTTACTACCACTAAGCTTGATGGCGCAGCTGTGTCTTTGACCTACATTGATGGAGTATTTCATCAAGCCCTCACTAGAGGGGATGGTAAAGCAGGGTTAGACATTACGGACAAGATGCAATGCATAGTTCCGTCCATGCTAGACAAGTATGCTTTCTCAGGCGTTAGACAGATTACTGGAGAGGTAGTAGCTCCCAAAGAGATACTTAACTCTAGAAACTATGCTGCTGGCGCACTCAATCTGAAAGATGTACAAGAGTTCAAAAAACGTGACTTAACCTTTATCGCATATGGAGTACAGCCCACTATCGGAGCCAGATGGCTTGAGGATATGAAGTTTCTTAGTAATTGGTTGAAAGTAATTTCTGCTAGTGACTGGAACGAGTTCCCAAACGATGGTGTTGTATTCCGAGTAGACAGATATGTAGCTTTTGAAAAGTTAGGTTATACTTCTCATCACCCCCGCGGAGCATATGCTTACAAGACACGGGCAGAGGGAGTAGTAACTAAACTATTAGATGTAGAGTGGAATACTGGTAAGTCAGGAGTAATTGCTCCTACAGGCATACTAGAACCTATCAACATCAACGGAGCTACAATATCTCGTGCTACACTACATAACATTGCTTTTATAGACGAAATGATGCTAGAGCTTGGTTGTAGTGTAGAAGTGATACGAAGTGGAGAAATTATACCTAAAGTTGTAAGGAGAGTAGACTAATGTTTTTATATTTAGAGACTCAGCTACAGAAAGCGTATAGAGTTTACATAACTAAGATACCCCTCGGACAAAACATTCCAGAACTTGAATTCTTTAGAGAAATGGTAGAAGGAATGGATGGCCCCGAATATTTTGAGGAGCTATTAGATGAGTGGGAAAGACTCGAACCTAACAACAAGTCCACCAACTGAATCCGATGTTATATTCAAAACCTATAAGGACACTAAGTTCACTTTGATTAAGCATGCACTCGGTTCGTTTGGAGAACAGGACGGCTATGATAAAGCCAACGAAGATAAAATTGCATACATTCGTATGTTTATAGTAGGTTCTAATCTGCTATGCGCGTGGCTATTTATGTTAAACATTATAGTAGGGTGGATAGTATCGCTTCTGTAGGTAAATATAACGAAACTTATTTCAAGAATCATCCAGCAGAGGCTGCTCGTGAGGGCGTGCTTTATGGAGTTATACTTGTCAATAAAGAAACCTATGAAAGAGAGGTTATAAAAGTAGGTATCGCTAGTGGTAAAGACTGGCGTCACGTAGTTAAGAGAGCTAGAGGCTTTCAAGGATACGACCTAAGAATTCAACGCACTTGGACTAGCACTTTGTATGAAGTGTTTGCGATGGAGCAAATGCTACACGCTAAGTTCGTAAGTGATAGATTAGAACCAGCTCACAAATTTGGGGGACACACAGAGTGTTTCAAGATTACGAGCAAGATATTAGAGGAGTTCCCTAAAAAATGGTAAAAGAAGATAAAAGCACTTATGTAGAGTCAAAAAAGCCTGTCGATGAGCATAGGTTTACTGGTTGGTATTACAACCACACAGACGGAAAATACTACAGGTTTGATGACTTACCTAAACATGAATATAAATAAAGTAGGTCACACATATTTTGCTGTAGTAGAGGACTTCCTTACTCTAGCAGAATGTCGACAAGTTATACTTGCTTGTGGAGACTTTAATTTAACTAAAGTCCCAGCGGGTATGTATAGTGGTTGGAAAACGGGAGAGCAAAATCGAAACATTGCTACTCCCCCAGTTCTAATGTACAAGTCCAAATTTGACAAGGCTTTCAGCAAATTTAATGAAAGTACTTATGATTTTTACCTGACTCGAGAGTACTCACACTTTGTGAACGAGTATGAAACAGGTCAGATATTGGACTGGCACAGGGACGAAGATGAATCCGTAGAGGATTTATATAAACGAACACCTGCAAACAGGCTATCCTGTAGTATCTTCCTCAATGAGGATTTTACAGGCGGAGAGTTTACTCTCGATGGAATAAATTCTTGGCAACCTAGTGTTGGTCAAGCAATATTCTTTCCATCAGCACAGTTGCATAGAGGTGGGCGTGTAACACAGGGCACAAAGTATAATTATACTGTGTGGGCAAAGGGAGACAGGGGTGCATAGATTATGGTATCTATGGGCTCGTAGTTTAGGAGATAAAAGTGGGAAAACTGACAGAGATGCTGATATTGTTGCAATATTTAGGACAGTCATCGTGCTCGTTAATTTTACTACTTGCTTCTTTATTATGTCAGGAGTTATTCATCAATGGTAGTTAAAGGTATAGCCGAAGGCTTCCATGACGCTTCAGTCGCATTAGTTGACAAGAAGGAGATTATTTGGGCAAAACATGCCGAGAGAATCACTAGGAAGAAGAATGATAGACATAACCCACAAAGTCTTCGTGAAGCTGACGCACAAGCATCGGTTTTCTACGAAAACGTACCACTCAAAAACCAAAGGCGATTGAAGTTTAATCAATCTCCTGTTTCAACAAAAATTTTTGATTATTGTGATTACCACTTGGAACATCACGAAAGCCACGCAGCAGGAGCGTACTACACATCGCCGTTTACCGAAGATGTCGTTTGTCTCGTGATTGATGCGATTGGAGAATGGACATGCAGCAGTGTATGGATAATTAAGAGTGGAAAATTGAAAAAAGTTTATGAGAAAATTTATCCACATAGTATTGGCCTGTTCTATAGTGCTATTACGAAACGTATTGGTTTGAAGCCAAACGAAGATGAATACATAACTATGGGAATGGCGGCATATGGCACTCCTTGTGTTAATATGGAATACTGCTTTAATGATTGGGCTAACTGGCACAAGGGGTTTACTCTAGATGATTTTAAAGGACATAGTCCTGCAGACATTGCCGCAAGTGCCCAACTTCAAGCAGAATATGAAATAGAAATGCTAGTACAGAAAGCAGTCCCTTGGGGTAAAAACTTATGCTACGCAGGTGGGGTCGCTCTCAACTGCGTAGCTAATTCTAAAATACTGCATAACTATTTTGATAATGTTTGGATTTACCCAAATCCAGGCGATGCAGGCAGTAGTTTGGGTGCAGCCCTAGGTCATACTAGAGAGCATGTAAACTACAGCCCTTATTTAGGAACTAATATTGATAATCAAATCAACCCTCGAGAGGTGGTTGATTACATACTTAAGAAAAAGGTAGTAGGAATAGCCAATGGCAAAGCGGAATTTGGACCAAGAGCATTGGGTAATAGATCCCTTATTGGTGATATACGTTATGATATTAAGCATACTGTTAATCGAATTAAACGACGACAGCAATTCAGACCGTTCGCCCCAGCAATCCTATCAGAGTACGCAACAGAGTACTTTGACGGGCCAATGAATAAGTATATGCAGTACACTGCACAGGCAAAACATGATTACAGTAGTGTAACTCATGTAGATAATAGTGCTAGAGTACAGCTGGTCACACCTAAGTGCCAAACAGTTCTAAGACCAATATTAGAAGAATATTATGAGAAAACGGGAGTACCTATGCTATTAAACACGAGCCTTAATATAAAAGGGCAGCCAATGGTAGACAACTGGCAAGATGCTCTCGATTTTCAAAAGATGTATGGAGTAAAAGTATTTTGAGTATTTTATTTGTAGGATGTAGTTTCACCAATGGAATGGAATTAAAAGATAAACAAGTATCTCGTTTTAGTGCGATAGTCTCTAAAGAGTTAGGGTATAATCAATGGAATGAAGGTAAGGTTGGTGGAGGTAACGATTATATACAGAGAACTGTATTTAATGCTGTAATTAACAACCAGCTATACTTTAACACGCCCATAAAGAACTTAGGAGTTAAGAAGCACGGGTACAACAACAGAACACAAATAAAGGGCGATTATATAGAAAAGTTTATGTTTGAAGATACCTCCAAGGAAGGAGTGTATCATCAAACTTTCCAGACTAACAAGCAACCCTCTACTCAGGGCAAGCCTAAGTTAGTAGTATGTATGTGGTCGGGTATTAACCGCCATGAAGTACTAAGGAAATCAATTATTGCGAACACCTGGAGTTGGACTATAAACACATGGGCACAATTTGGATTGAATCCAACAACCCTAATGGCAACTCCAGAAAGCAAAGCATACTGTGATAATCAGTATGTACCAGGCACAAGAGACATTCTAGAAGGCTATATGAAAAGAGTTAGAAATGCCCATATGAATCTACGCCTTACCATTGGCAATATGCTAGCGGTAAAATATTTTCTGCAATCGCAGGGAATCCCACAATTACACTATGTATTCTCTAGTGGGCAATATAAGCCATTGCTACCAGTACTAGACTGGGATGTATATGAGAACACGAATACGTGGTGGGACGGAACAGATATAGATAGAAAGACAGCAGTTAGAGAACTTCCTGTTTTAGAGTCAGAAGGTTTCTATGATATGACAAAACGACTTAACCTACCTATAGGCTCAAAAGACCACCCATTAGAAGAGGCGCATGAAGCAATGGCACAGCGCATTATCGAGGATATAAAAAAGAATGAAATTTTTAAATAAATTAGTCAAGCGCATAAAAACTATATGGTTTGAGTGGCAGTTGAAAAGAACTTACACTTCGGACACCTATGTCTATGAAGAAGATGAAATTTTTGAACCTGAAAAAGAAAGTTAGGATACAAAAAATAGTTCTTGACAAGAGGTTAAATTTCCTCTATAATATACAATATAAATAAGAAAAGAGAGAAAAATCTAAATGAGCCAAATTTTACCGCCAACTGCTTGTCCTTCCTGTGAGGGTGATGTAACTTGGGTTAATGACCTAGTTTACTGCCTTAACAAGATGTGTCCAGCACAGTGGAGTAAGAAATTGGAACACTTTGGAAAACTCTTAAAAATCAAAGGATTCGGCCCAGCTTGCATAAGTAAGTTGGATATCGGAGACTATCCAGAATTGTATGAGCTAACTGTTGAGGATATTTCCTCAAGACTGGGCTCAGAGAGACTGGCTCTAAAATTAGCTACTGAGATTGAGAAGTCAAAATCAGTTGATTTGCAAACTTTATTGCCAGCTTTCTCAATTCCACTTTTCGGTCGGTCAGCTTCTCAAAAATTATGCGAGACTATATCTTCACTCGAAGATATCTCTGAGAAAAGTTGTACTGAAGCGGGTATTGGCCCGAAAGCTACAAGCAACCTAATGAACTGGTTAGAATCAGAATTTTATCCAAATAAATACAAAGATAACCTTCCTTTCAGTTTCTCAGCAACTAAAGTTGTTAAACGAGAGATTGTAGGAACTGTCTGTATTTCAGGTAGACTCAATTCATATCCCAGCAAGGCTCATGCGGCGGAAGTTCTGGAAAAACACGGCTATGCCGTGAAAAACAGTCTGACAAAGGACTGCACTCATTTAATCAATGAGTCAGGAATTGAATCAGCCAAAACACAGGCAGCGCAATCACGCGGTGTCGTTATAATAACAAGCATTTTAGATTTAATTGGAGAATAGTAAAATGGCATTACCAAAATGGACAGACGAGAGAACATCATCTCTTGAGAGCTTTGTAGGCTCTGAATCCCCAGTATCTCAAGCTACTGTAGCTAACGCTGCAGAAGAATTAGAAACTTCTGTAAGAAGTGTTTCTTCTAAGTTGAGAAAAATGGGTTATGATGTAGAATTGGCTTCATCTAGCAACACTAAATCATTTAGTGACGCACAAGAGGCTACCCTTTCAGCATTTGTAACTGATAACTCAGGTTCTTACACATACGCTGAAATTGCTACGAATTTTGAAGGCGGAAACTTTTCTGCTAAATCAATTCAAGGCAAAATCCTTTCAATGCAACTTACAGAGCATGTTAAGCCTGCTCCTAAAGTTGAGTCAGTTAAGACTTATTCTGAAGCTGAAGAAGCAACTTTTGTTGGCCTAGTCAACGATGGTGCTTTCATTGAAGAGATCGCTGAAAACCTAGGAAAGAGTGTAAACTCTATCAGAGGTAAAGCACTTTCATTGTTAAGAGCTGGCGAAATTAACGCTATCCCTAAGCAGAAAGAAACTAAAGGTTCAGGCAAAGCAGATCCTTTGGCTGATATGGAAATTGACAGCATGACTGTCGATGCGATTGCCGATTCAATCGGTAAAACCGTAAGAGGCGTCAAAACTATGCTCACGAGGCGTGGTCTTGTATGTGCTGACTATGACGGATCAGCTAGAAAAGAAAGAGTTACTCAATAAGCAACTTTTAATTGTCAAGATTGTAGGGGAGTTCGCTCCCCTGCTTTTTCTTGGGAGAGATTATGACAGTAGAAAGTGCACTTATAAAACAACTTTTATCGCAAGGAGATTTCGAGACTTGGAACCGCTTACAGGTTCATTATTTACCTGAAGGCGAGTACCAAAAGATCTGGAAGGTTGTGGACAAGCACGTCCATAAATTTCATGCGCTTCCCTCTTTTGAGGATTTAAAGTACGAAATACGTTCCAGAGAGCTCCAGGAGAAAATTTTTGCGATAGAAGCTGTGGACACAGATGTCCCAGCACATGAGCTACTAGAATACCTTAAGGATTCATTCACTCAGAATGAGATTCTTATGAAGATAGAACACTATCTAGACGAAACAATTTCCGTTGCAGACGCAAAGGAAAACATTGACTATCTCCAAGAGATGGTCGTACAAGTTCAGGACAGAGTAAATACTGCTGATGATTCCGATACAATGGAATCAGTAGAGTTATTCGATTCTGAAGAAGATTTAGCTAAATATCTGCCTCTTGGTCTTAACCAAGACTATGATCTTAGCTATCAATTCTCTCCCAAAGATTTGGTCATTGTGGGGGCGCAACGAGGTCACGGAAAATCATTTGCTTGCTGTAATATGGCTGTCAATGCCCAGCAATCAGGACGTTCCGTGCTTTATTTTACTATCGAGATGGATCAGCGACCCATTCTGCAAAGAATGTGTAGTATGGCCACCGGTGTACCACTAGGCAGACTTATAAAGAGGAATCTTTATGAGAAAGAGTGGAAACGCATCGGTCAGTGGTGGGCAGACAGGTTTGAAGGTGGCAGTGAAGTCCTAGCGGACTGGAATGTCGCAGAAGACTTTGATAAGTTCCACTATGCACTGACTCGAAAATGTGAATTAAAGGAAACGGCTCAGTTAGATGTATTCTATGACCCTTCTCTTACACTTGCTAAGATTATTAGTACAGTTAGGCAGAAGAAAATAGAATATCCCGATCTGGGTATGGTAATTGTAGATTACCTAAACCAAGTACGTCGTCACAATGCTCCAAGTCGCTCTGGTCAGTACGAATGGACTGAACAAATAGAGATTTCTAAGGGATTGAAGGCACTCGCCCAAGACCAAGAAGTATTGGTCATATCAGCGTTCCAAACAGACCCTAAAGGACAGGTAAGATTCTCTAAAGGTATCGAAGATGCCGTAGATGCATCATATACCTTAGAGCATTGGGGTAAAGAGGAGAACGCAATCAAATTCAAATGTAATAAAATGCGTAGCGGAGAGATGAAGTCATTTATCTCTGAAATTGACTGGGAAACACTAAAAATTGGCCCTCAGAGCGCTATGGATCCTGATGAACGTGCTGAGTTGAAAGACAGTATGAACACAGGGGAGGATTATAGTGATCTATAACCGTACTGCTCGCGACTTTCAGGTAGCTTTGTTCGCTTTTGACGTAGATTATAAGTTTTTTAGTCATTTTCCAGAAAATTGGCAAACAACGGTCAGCGCCGAAGGCTGGCTTCGTCATAATAGGCACAGGCTTTACTTGCGACTATGGACGTTCATAGATTCAGTTCTAGAACGACACAATGCAGGACTAAGAGGGTTTCGCGACCCTATAGTGGTGTATGGAGACCTAGAAAAACAGCATTTTAATGTACATCCCGGCACAAACAGAATAGTATTAAAGAAACTACTGCCTGAAGTTAGATTAGTAGGATGGGTAGTAGACCCACGATGCACTAATAGATCTCAGTATGCAGAGTACTTTAACAATATAAAACCTCTCCTTAGAGATGCCCAAGGCAATAATAGAATTCTATGGCAAGCCCAGCATAGAACTAATAGAGGAGAAGGAGTAGAGGATGTATATGATTTTTCTCTAACTTCAGATGTATATTTAGGAAGCAGGACAGTATACGACACCCCCGAAAGGCGGGAGAGTTGGGCTAAGATACAACGGAGTACAGGGTTTTCTTGCTATGTAAATAATAAGTACATTTACGATATAGGTACTCCACAGGCTAGTTACGATATAATAACAATAGAGGGAGTATATCAGTTGTTTTTACATTACTTCTTCGGATTTCCACTAAGTAAGTGGAAAACACACTATTTTAAGGAAATAAAATGAAAGCAGGTAAAATATGGGGACAAACAGAGTTGATACACGCTAATGGAGTCTTAGAGTTCCATAGAGTACAATACAAAGCTGGGCAGCAATGTTCGGAACATCTACATGAATTTAAGTGGAACGGGTTTTTCGTAGAAACTGGTAGTATGATGATTCGAGTGTGGCAAAATGATTATGACCTAGTAGATGAAACTATACTATACCCAGGCGACTTTACGCAAGTTAAGCCAGGAGTAATGCATCAATTTGTAGGAATTGAGAGTGGAGTAGCTTTTGAACTGTATTGGGCAGAATTTAATCACGGAGACATAATAAGGAGAAGTGTCGGTGGAAAAGCAAAATAAGGTAACGTTTGTAGATTATACTTTCGCCTTAGATGGAGAAAATATAATTTTTGATAAAGAGCTAGAAATGGATCGAATAAGGTTCTATGAAGGCAAAACTTTTAAAGTAAAAAAGACGTCAGAAGGTATTATGCTAGAGTTTGTAGAAGACCCTAGGGTACATTACTCGCTGACGATATAGGAGTAAGTATGAAAATCAAGAAAGTACAACCCACTAATCCAGTAGCTAAACATAGCAGGAATAAGTCGGGCGCGGGAGCACATAAGTCTGCAAAAGACTACTCTCGTAAAACTAAGCACAAGAACGAGTCTCTCGCTAATAAATTCGATAGACTC
>Ga0233444_10001443_pt1 | contig 27145 bp, 19 predicted proteins | sample SI_124_October20_6_FD_182792 | JGI IMG/M metagenome (GOLD analysis project Ga0233444, IMG submission 182792) | Seawater microbial communities from Saanich Inlet, British Columbia, Canada - SI_124_October2016_10_MG | ecosystem: Environmental > Aquatic > Marine > Inlet | place: Canada: British... | reverse complement strand
GAATAGCATGTCCATTGCAAACGACACACCGGCAAAAAATCTCGCACACGCGCCCGCTAAACGACCGAGTTGGGGTGTCAAAAACTGGGGGCTATTGCTTGCCATTTTAGCTCTGCTCGTTGTCTTGCTGCTACCAACACCGGCGACGCTCCCGGTGGCAGGCCACCGCATGCTCGCGATTCTCGCGTTCGCGGTCATCGCGTGGATGACCGAGTCGATCGACTATGCGGTGTCCGCTATCGTCATCGCGGTGCTTATGGCCCTTCTGCTGGGATTTTCCCCCAACGTCACAAATCCTTCGGTTCTAATCGGCACGAGCGCTGGCTTAGGTCTCGCGTTCAGCGGCTTCGCCAACACGGCTCTCGTCCTCGTTGCCGCGGCGCTATTTCTCGCCGCAGCGATGACGGCCACCGGCCTCGACAAACGGATCGCTCTCGCGATTCTTTCGCGAGTCGGCGTGGAGACGCATCGTGTCGTGCTTGGCACGATTCTGGTCGGATTCGTCATCGCGTTCCTGGTACCGTCGACTACCGCGCGCGTGGCCTGCCTGGTGCCGATAACGCTCGGGATCATCGCGGCCTTCGGCGTCAACAGGAAGGGCGCCTTTGCGGGCATGCTCATGATCACGACGGTACAGACGGCCAGCATCTGGAACGTGGGGATCAAGACGGCGGCGGCCCAGAACATGGTCGCGATCGGCTTTATCGAGAAGACACTGGGCAAGACCATCACCTGGCTCGAATGGCTAATTGCAGCCGCGCCGTTCAGTATCATCATGTCGATCGCCCTCTATTTTGTGATGACGCGCATGATGCCGCCAGAGGTGAAGGAGGTGCCGGGCGGGCGGGACGGTATCCGCAAGGCGCTGTCCGATCTCGGCCCGATCAAGGCGTCGGAAATGAAACTCCTCGCAATTTCGCTCACATTACTCGCGTTCTGGGCAACCGAGGGTGTTTTCCATAGGCTCGATACCAGCACGACTACGCTTACGGCCGTTGCGCTCATGTTCATGCCAAGTATCGGCATCATGACCTGGAAAGAAGCGCAGCCGAGGATCCCATGGGGCACAATCATACTGTTCGGCGTTGGCATCAGCCTTGGGACCGCGCTGTTGCAAACCAGGGGAGCAATCTGGCTCGCCGACATCGCCGTCGCCGAGCTCGGACTTAAGCAGGCCAGCGCACTATTCATCCTCGGCACGATGAGTCTGTTCCTCATCGTCATTCATCTCGGTTTTGCCAGCGCTACTGCGCTCGCCTCCGCGATGATCCCGATCATTATTGCGGTGCTACAGGGCGTGGCAACACCCGGCATCAGCGTTGTCGGTATGACGATGCTGCTACAGTTCGTGGTCAGCTTCGGCTTCATCCTGGTAGTGAATGCACCGCAGAATATGGTGGCCTATGGTACCGAAACCTTCGAAGCGCGTGATTTCGTTCGCACTGGCCTGGTGCTCACACTGATCGCGTTTGCCTTAGTGATGGGACTAGGAGCGACCTATTGGCGCTGGCTTGGCTATGTTTGAGTTGGATGGAGCGAATGTGCCGCCTCTCGTTCCGACAATCGGTCCCAAGATCGCAAGCTGTGGAGACATGGACCCGAAGGAGATGATCGGATGAGGCCAACTGACATTTCCACGCCGGACTATTTCCACAAGGTGGTGGACTGCCAGTGGGCATGTCCGGCGCACACTCCTGTTCCTGAGTACATCCGGTTGATTGCGCAGGGTCGGTATTCAGACGCCTATATGATCAACTGGAGGTCGAATGTGTTTCCAGGAATCCTTGGACGCACCTGCGACCGACCGTGCGAACCGGCCTGTCGACGCGGGCGTGTGGAGAAGGAGCCGGTCGCGGTCTGCCGCCTAAAGCGCGTGGCTGCCGATTTCAAGGACGATATTCGCGATCGGCTGCCGAAACCCGTTGCGCGAAAGAATGGCAAGCGCATTGCGCTCGTGGGCGCCGGACCTGCTTCACTCACGGTCGCCCGCGATCTCGCTCCGCTCGGCTATGACTGCATCATGTTCGACGGCAATCGAAAAGCCGGCGGCATGATGCGCAGCCAGATCCCGAAATTCCGATTGCCCGATTCCGTCATTGACGAGGAATGTGCCTACATCCTCAACCTTGGCATAACATTTCATGACGGCGAACGTATCGACAGCCTGAAGGCCCTTCTCGCAGAAGGCTATGACGCGGTGTTCGTTGGCTCTGGCGCACCGCGCGGCCGCGATCTCGATATTCCCGGCCGCAAGGAAGCAACCAAGAACATTCACATCGGCATCGAGTGGCTGTCCTCCGTATCGTTCGGCCACGCCGATAAAATCGGCAAGCGCGTCATCGTCATCGGCGGCGGCAATACCGCCATGGACTGCGGACGTTCGGCACGCCGTCTCGGCGGCGAGAGCGTGAAGATTCTCGTCCGCGAGGATTTTGAGAACATGACGGCCTCGAACTGGGAGAAGGATGCTCTTCTCGGCGAGGGTATCACAATCTCCGTCAATCTGGCGCCCAAGGCGTTTACTCACGAGGGCGGCCAAATGACAGGCGTGCTGTTCGAACCGGTGAAAACTGTCAACGAAAATGGCCGCTGGATCGTAACCCCGACCGGCGCTCCATTGCAACATTTTCCATGCGACGACGTCGTGATCGCGGTCGGGCAGGAAAACGCGTTCCCCTGGATCGAGCGCGACATCGGCATCGATTTCGACAAATGGAATATGCCGGTTGTCGCGGAGACGACCTTCGTCTCAAGCAATCCAAAAGTGTTTTTCGGCGGCGACGCCGCTTTCGGCCCTAAGAACATCATCTCAGCAGTGGCACATGGCCACGATGCAGCACTCTCGATCCACCGTCTGCTGTCCGGCGAGGACATCAAGGAACGTCCGTTGCCTAACGTGCAGATCGAGAGTCAGAAACTGGGTATTCATGAATGGTCCTATCATAACGAAATCACGACCGATCACCGCTACCGCGTACCGTTGCGCGACCAAGAGGTGGCGCTGAAGGACATCCGCACGGAGGTCGAACTCGGTTACGACCTCAATCTCGCACTGGGCGAAGCATATCGCTGCCTGAATTGCGACGTGCAAACGGTGTTCAGCAGCCAGCTCTGCATCGAATGCGATGCCTGCGTCGATATCTGCCCGATGGATTGCATCACCTTCACCGCGAATGGGGAAGAAGATGAATTGCGGACGCGGTTGCGTGCGCCAGCGAAGAACCATTCCCAGGATCTCTATGTCGCCGACGATCTGAAGACTGGACGGGTCATGGTGAAGAACGAGGACGTCTGCCTGCATTGTGGACTTTGCGCCGAGCGCTGCCCGACCGGTGCCTGGGACATGCAGAAATATCTCATTGAAATGACTCATGCAGGTACGCCATGTCGAGCAAGACTCCAATCAGCCGCGTGAACGACTTTGTCGTGCGATTTGCCAACATCAATGGGTCAGGCTCCGCAAGCGCTAATGAATTGTTTGCGCGGGCGGTACTGCGTATGGGCGTGCCGGTCGCCCCACGCAACATATTTCCGTCAAATATCCAGGGCCTGCCGACTTGGTATGAGGTGCGGATCTCCGAGTCGGGCTATCTCGGCGCTCGCGGCGGCACCGACCTAGTGGTCGCGATGAACCCGCAGACCTTCGACAAGGACATGGCGGCGATCGAGTCCGGCGGGTATCTGCTTTACGATTCGACCAGACCAGTTCCGAAGTCGCATTTCCGCGACGATATCGGGATTTTGGGCGTCCCGCTGGGTGAGATTTGCAACCGCGAATACACCGACCCGCGCCAACGCCAGTTGTTCAAGAACATCATGTATATTGGCGCCCTTGCCGCGCTCCTCGACATGGATGTTAACGAAGTCGATAAGCTGATCGGCGAGCAATACAAAGGTAAGCATGAGCTAATTGAGCCCAACATACGCGCCTTCCATATCGGTCGTGATTGGACGCTGCAAAATATCAAGTGCCCGATCGGCCTGCGTGTGAAGCGCGCCGATGCTGTGGGCGATCGTATCCTCATCGAGGGCAATTCGGCGGCTGCTCTTGGCGCTGTCTTTGGCGGCGCCACGGTTTGCGCATGGTATCCTATTACGCCTTCTACCTCGATTGCTGACGCCTTTTCGTTTTATTGTGAGCGCTATCGGGTTGACGCCAAAACGGGAAAAAATAGCTACGCCATCATTCAGACCGAAGACGAACTGGCGTCCAGTGGCATAGTAATCGGTGCGGCATGGAATGGCGCGCGCGCCTTCGCCCCGACCTCGGGACCTGGCATCTCGCTGATGCAGGAATTTCTTGGACTCGCCTATTTCGCAGAAATCCCGGCCGTGATCATTGATGTCCAACGTGGCGGACCCTCGACCGGCATGCCCACCCGCACCCAGCAATCTGACGTCTTGATCGCAGCCTATGCCTCGCATGGCGACACAAAGCACGTGCTGCTCTTCCCTGAGGATCCGGCCGAGGCGTTCGAGTTCAGCGCGCTCGCCTTCGACCTCGCCGATCGCCTACAGACACCCGTTCTGATCATGATGGATCTCGATATCGGCATGAACCATCGTCTTTGCCGACCGCTGGCATGGGACGAAAATCGCAAATACGACCGCGGCAAGGTGATGACCGCCGCCGACCTCGACGCCGGCAAGGACTTCGGCCGTTATCTCGATGTTGACGGCGACGGTATTCCCTACCGCACCTATCCCGGCACCCATCCGACCAAGGGCTCATTCTTTACCCGCGGTACGTCGCGCGACCGCTACGCGCGTTATAGCGAGGAAGGCAGCGCTTACGTCGATAACATGGAGCGTCTGTTGCGCAAATTCGAGACCGCAAAAGACTTGGTGCCGCGGCCACTACAGGCGACCGCAGCGAAGCCAGCCAAATTCGGCGTCATTTATTACGGCTCAACTTCACCCGCCATGGACGAGGCGATCCACATGCTGGAGGCCGGCGGCAACGTCCTCGACCAAATGCGCGTGCGTGCCTTCCCGTTCCACTCAAGCGTGACGAGCTTCATTGCCGACCACGACTTCGTGTTCGTTGTCGAGCAGAACCGCGACGCGCAACTGCGCTCGTTGATCATCAATGAGTGCGGAATCGATCCAATCCGGCTGGTGCCGATCCTGCACTATGACGGAACGCCGATCACTGCGCATTTTATTGCGCACGGTATAGCCGATCAACTTATCGCACTTACGGCAATTCCGCTGCAAAAGGTGATGTCATGACCTATCTTGCCAAGCCGAAATTCCATCACCCCGAACTGCCGAAAAACACACTTGGCTACACTCACCGCGATTACGAAGGCTCGGTCACTACGCTCTGCGCCGGCTGCGGGCATGACTCGATCACAGCGGCCATTATCGAGGCGTGTTTCGAATTGTCGATCCAGCCGCACCGCGTGGCGAAGATTTCCGGTATCGGCTGTTCGTCCAAGACACCAACCTATTTTTTGGGTAATTCGCACGGCTTCAATACCGTGCACGGCCGCATGCCTTCGATCCTGACTGGCGCCAGCTTGGCCAATCGTGACCTGATCTATCTCGGCGTGTCGGGGGACGGTGACAGCGCCTCGATTGGCTTGGGCCAATTTGCCCATGCACTGCGACGCGGCGTCAACATGGTCTATATCGTCGAGAATAACGGGGTGTACGGTTTGACCAAGGGCCAGTTCTCCGCGACTGCCGACCATGGCTCGAAATCGAAACGCGGCGTCGCTAATACCGACAACGCAATAGACCTCGTCGGCATGGCGCTACAGCTCGGTGCGAGCTTCGTCGCACGGTCATTCTCCGGAGACAAGGCCCAGCTCGTTTCGTTGATCAAGGCTGCGATCGAGCACGAAGGCGCGGCCGTCATCGATGTGATTTCACCTTGCATTGCCTTCAACAACCATCCGGGATCAACGAAGAGCTTTGACCATGTGCGTGAACATAACATCGCGGTCAATCGGCTCGATTTCATCACTGGCCGCACACCGATCACGGTCGATTACGAACCCGGTACAGTCGAACTGGTGCAGCAGCATGACGGGACTTGGCTAAAGCTGCGCAAGCTGGCCGGCGACTACGACGCACATGACCGTCGCTTGGCAATGGATTTTCTGCTCAAGCACCAAGACAAGGCTGAGATCGTGACCGGTCTCGTTTATCTGGCTCCCAAGGCCGAGGATCTGCACGATCATCTTAATACGGTGGACGCGCCGCTTAACTCGCTCGGCGAGAAGGAGCTGTGCCCGGGTAAGGCGAGTTTGAAAGAGATCAACGCAAGCTTTCGGTGATCTTTCCCTAGAGATGAACCACAGAACGCTCGCGGGCTCACAAAAGTGCAAATGAAGCCGCTTCAAAGGATTGCATTACATGCCCTGCCCCGCATTACGACGGTCGGCGAGGAGCGTGCTGTAACGATTGCATCGATGACACCAAGCCGCCGGTCATGTCATCGACCCGCCTCCGGCCGTGGCCCGGGCATCGGCGGGTTCAAGCGCGAGTCAGAGATTGGGACCGCGCTGCATGAAGGCCACCCGGTCTATTTTGTCAGCTTCTTCTCCGCACCGAGCAACTGAGATTGTCTCCACGTCTATCCTATTCCTGCTTTCATCGTCGCGGCTCATTGCATGGCGAATCCATCCAGCAGAAGATCAGGGCCTGAACGATCTCCCTTACACTTGATCGGACCCCTTCTCTCCGAGTGCGGCATCTCTTGGAGCGGCGAATGAGCAAGGAGACTGTTAGTGTTGATCTTGCTCATGACATGGCCCATCGGCAAAGTTAACCTCGATCAAAGACATGCTTCGGGGAAGCGGCGACCAAACAGGCTCAGCATGAGATGGCGCTCACGTCTCTTGCACGCGGGCTAAGCCTCGCGAACGTTCCATGAGCGCCCTGGTCTCCCGAAGGCCGTAACAAACAGCAGGATTGCGTAGAATGACCTCCGACCGGCCATATGCTCACAACCACGACGGTCATGCTGGCGGCCCACCGCAAGACGAGCATCGTATCAATGCCCAGATCGTGGCGGCAGCCGGTTCTAGCCATTCTGAACATGCCGGGCACGGCGGCCACGACCACTCCGCAATGGTCGCTGACTTCCGCAAACGGTTCTGGGTCACGCTCGTTCTCACACCGCCGGTCCTGCTTCTATCCCCAATGATCCAGCACTGGCTAGGCGTCGCCCAAACGCTCGCCTTTGCAGGAGACGGACTGGTCCTATTCGCTCTTTCGACGATCGCCTATGTCTATGGCGGCTGGCCGTTCCTTGTGGGCTTCACGTCCGAGCTGCGAAAAGGGCAGCCCGGAATGATGACCTTGATCGCGCTGGCGATCTCTGCGGCCTACTTCTTCTCGGCCGCCACCACCTTTGGCTTTCCGGGAGAGCCGTTCTATTGGGAACTCGTGACTTTGGTCGCGATCATGCTTCTCGGCCACTGGGTCGAGATGCGCTCCGTGATGGGTGCATCGCGCGCGCTCGAGGAACTGGTCCGGCTGCTGCCCGACAGCGCAACGAAAATCGACGCCGACGGCTCGACGCGCGAGGTTTCCATCTCCGCATTGCAGCCAGGGAATCGGGTTCTCGTCCGCCCGGGCGCCAAGGTGCCCGTAGACGGGACGATCATCGAGGGATCATCCGGCTTCAACGAGGCGATGCTGACCGGCGAATCCCGCCCGGTCTCGAAGACGGTTGGCGCCACCGCTATCGGCGGCGCGATCAACGGTGCCAACGCCGTGACCATCGAGGTGACGGCCACCGGCGATGCGACCTATCTTGCCCAAGTCATCGACCTCGTGAAGAAGGCGCAGGCTACAAGATCGCGGACACAGGATATCGCGAACCGCGCCGCCGCCTGGCTGACCTATATCGCTCTCGCTGTTGGCTTCGGCACGTTCTTCGTCTGGTGGCTCATGCTCGATGCGTCGCTCCAGTTTGCGCTCGAGCGGATGGTAACCGTAATGGTCGTCGCCTGCCCGCATGCGCTCGGCCTTGCCGTTCCGCTCGTAGTTGCCGTCAGCACGTCGCTCTCCGCCGGCAATGGACTTCTGATCCGCGACCGCGCGGCGTTCGAGCGGGCGCGTAACCTCGCGGCGGTCGTCTTCGACAAGACCGGCACGCTGACAGAGGGCCGTTTCGGGGTCAGTGACATTGTATTGCTCACCGGCGGCAGCGAGGATGAGGAACTCGCGTTCGCAGCCGCAGCCGAGAGCCAGTCCGAACATCCGATCGCCCACGGTATCGTCGCCGAAGCAAAGAATCGCAACCTGACTGTTCCGAAGGCGAGCGACGTTCGCAATATCACCGGAGAGGGTATCGTTGCCAATGTCGATGGTCAGGACGTCCGTATCGTCAGCCCCGGCCACCTCGCAAGGCAAGGCGAGGCGATTGGCCACGAGCGGCTCAAGCAATTAGAGGCTCAGGGCAAAACCGTCGTCGTCCTTGTCCGCGCTAAAGAGCCGCGCGCACTGTTCGCGCTTGCCGACATTGTCCGGCCGGAATCGAAGGAGGCCATCGCAGAATTAAAGGCGCTCGGGATCAACTCCGTGATGCTCACTGGCGATGCCAAGGGGGTCGCCCAAGCGGTGTCTGAGGAATTGGGCATAGCTGAGTATTTCGCCGAGGTGCTGCCGGATCAGAAGTCCGAGAAGATCAAGGAACTACAGGCGCGCGGCCTACAGGTCGCCATGGTTGGCGACGGCGTGAATGACGCGCCGGCGCTGGTCGTAGCCGATCTCGGGATCGCCATCGGCGCCGGCACCGACGTCGCCGTGGAATCCGCTGACGTCGTCTTGGTCAGGAGCGATCCCCGCGATGTGGCCGCGATCCTCGGCCTGTCGCGCGCCACGTATCGCAAGATGGTGCAGAACCTGATCTGGGCAACCGGTTACAACGCAATTGCCATCCCGATGGCGGCCGGCATCACCTTCGGAACGGGTTTCCTCATGACCCCGGCCGTGGCCGCCGTTTTCATGTCAGCCAGCACCGTCATCGTCGCCATCAACGCGCAGTTCCTGCGTTTCTACAGGCGGCACAAATGAAGGCGTCGCCGGATCAAACGAGCAAACGTTCATGCGCATGATTCTGCCCCTACCCGGAAACGAGACCTTCGCCCGCCATCTGGCAAAAACCGGAGGATGGGAGCTTGGTGAGATCGAGACGCGCCGTTTTCCTGACGGCGAAACCTATGTGCGGATTCTATCCGATGTCGCGGACCGACGCGTCGATCTCGTCTGTACACTGGCGCGACCGGACGACGGGTTCCTGCGTCTCGTTTTCGCAGCCGATGCGGCCCGGTCGCTCGGCGCGCGCGAGGTCACGCTCATTGCACCTTATCTCGCCTATATGCGGCAAGATCGTCGCTTTCTGACCGGCGAAGCGGTGACGTCAAAGACCTTCGCCCGCCTCGTTTCTTCGACCTTCGACCGACTGGTGACGATCGACCCGCACCTTCATCGCTATCCCACTCTTTCCGCGCTCTACACGATCCCAACCGAGACGCTTCATGCCGCGCCGCTTCTCGCCAACTGGATCGCGGCGGAAGTGGAAAAACCTTTCGTCATCGGGCCGGATGAGGAAAGCAACCAGTGGGTCTCGGCCATTGCAGCACGTATCGGCGCACCCCATGTCGTTCTGCGCAAGATCAGGCACGGCGACCGCAGCGTCGACATCGAACTCCCCGATCTTTCGGAATGGCGTGGGCGGCAACCGGTTCTCGTTGACGACATCGCTTCCTCCGGCCGCACGATGATCGAGGCGGCCCGGCAATTGCCACTTCAGGGGCTGCCACGGCCGATCTGCGCAGTAGTCCACGGCGTCCTCGCGGACGACGCCTACGAGCGTCTTCAGGCCGTCGCGCAGAGGATCGTCTCCAGCGACAGTGTTCCGCATCCGAGCAATGCCATTCCCCTCGCGCCGCTGATTGCGTCAGCCATCGCATTCGCGGATAAAGCCGAGGAGGACTTGATCCGTCACCGTCGGCCACCGGAACCGCTGGATGAGGTTGAGCGAGCAGGCATGGACTCCTTCCCGGCCAGCGATCCTCCGCCATGGACGGCCGGACGATGATGCCGAAGCCCCTCCGGAGAACGGCAAGTGAAGCAAGGCGACCCCGTTGCGGCATCCAATTCTCGTTTGAAGCGGGCAGAACTGGCGTCATCCTTCGGCGCCGGCCTTCTCGGCCTTGGGCTGGGGGCGATGGCGGCGCCCTACATCGCCGATTTAGCTCTATTCGTGCTGGTCGCAGGAGCCCTGATGCATGGCTGGGGCATGTACGACAAACACGCGACCGAACGCGATCTTGGGCGACCGGAAGTCGTCTGGATGAAGGCGCTCCACTGGTCGTGTTGGCTTGTCCTGGCTGGGCTGGCAGCCGTGCTCGTTTTCAGGGTCCTCTTCTAGACGACCTGATACGAGCCACGGCGCAATCCTGCCAGCAATCATTCGCCCCGGCCAAGTGGTGTCACCTGCGACGTCGCCTAGGCGGAATGCCCGGACACGGAACACAATCACATAAGCGTGGGCAGGAAGCATGAGCGGATTGAAATCGGCGGCATTCGAGCAATGGCGGAAGGGTTACGGACCGATTCAACACAGCGCTGAAACAGCCGATCGGATTGCCGGCTTAGCAGCATCCACGCCGCTTGATGCCGACAGGCTCTACAGCCTACTCGCCGCCGCTGATCGCCTGGCCTGTGCGGCGATGTGGACCGTCGTCCATATGACCTATGCCCGCCGGGTCGATCTATCCGGCGCCCCATTGCCGGCCGACGCCTTCAAATCAACGCCCGAAGGCCATACCGGTGGTTCACTCAATATTGTTCCGGCCTTCGTCGGCTATCTCGCCGCCAACACGATCACCGCAACGACTCGCTCCTGGCTGATGGGCCAAGGTCATTGCGTCGCAGCGATCGAGGCCATCAACGCGCTAACCGGTGACGTCTCGCCGGCTCAAAAGGGCCGCTACAACCGCACTGAGGAAGGGCTCTCACGGCTCGCCGCCGACTTCTATTCCTATGCGATCGATGCGGAGGGCAGCGCCGCGGTCCCGCTCGGGAGCCATACGGGTCCCAACACTGCCGGCGCGATCTCCGAGGGAGGCTATCTTGGCTTCGCAGAAGTTCAATATCTGCATATGCCGCTTCCGGGAGAAACGCTCGTCGCCTTCCTGAGCGACGGTGCATTCGAGGAGCAGCGTGGCTCCGACTGGACGCCCCGCTGGTGGCGAGCCGAGGATTCCGGCCTTGCGATCCCCGTCATGATCCTCAACGGACGCCGCATTGAGGAGCGCGCGCAGATCGCCCAGCAGGGCGGTTCCGACTGGCTCGCAGCCCATCTTCGCCACAATGGCTTCGATCCCTTCACCGTGGACGGCCGCGACCCGGCCGCCTTCGTCTGGGCGATCCTTACCGCCGAGGAGCGTCTTGAACGCTTCGCCGCCGATGCCGACCACAGCTATCCCGCGCCCATTCCCTATGTGATCGCCGAGACGGTCAAAGGGTTCGGCTTTCCGGGCGCCGGCACCAATGCCGCGCATAACCTCCCGATCGATGGAAATCCGTCCCGAAACGAAGGGGCGCGACGCGCGTTCAACGAGGCTTGTGCCACGCTCTTTGTGTCACCCGAAGAGATCGGCCGCGCGGTGAACGCACTTGCCATCCACGACCAGCAAAATCGATCACCCGAAAGCAGGCATCCACTGGCGATCCGCCGGCCGCCACCACCTCGGCTTCCCGACCCCGAATGGACTCGCGCGGGCGAGCCGCCCGATTGCGCCATGCACGCGCTCGATCGCTGGTTCGTGCGTGTCGTCGACGCCAATCCGGGCTTGCGGCCACGGGTCGGCAACCCCGACGAGTTGCGCTCCAACCACATGGGCGCGACCCTCGATCGACTGCGGCATCGCGTCAACACGTTGGAACCCGGCGTAGCGGAGGCGGTGAACGGGGCCGTCATCACCGCGCTGAACGAGGAAGCCGTGGCGGGTGCGGCGCTCGCCAACAAGGGCGGGATCAACCTGATTGTCAGCTACGAAGCCTTCGCCATGAAGATGCTCGGAGGTCTGCGCCAAGAGATCGTCTTCGCCCGGCGGCGGCACGAGGTCGGCCAGGAACCCGGCTGGATTTCGGTTCCCCTCGTCGTAACCTCCCATACTTGGGAGAACTCCAAGAACGAGCAGTCGCATCAGGATCCGACGATCGGTGAGGCATTGCTCGGCGAAATGTCGGACACCGCCCGTGTTATGTTTCCTGTCGATGCCAACAGTGCCATGGCGGCGCTCCGTTCGGTCTACGAAGGGCGTGGCCAGGTAGCCTGCCTCATCGTGTCGAAGCGCGACATGCCGCACCGGCTCGATGGCGCGACGGCAGGCCGGTTCGTGACCTTGGGCGCGGCACATATCGACGGCAATCCCGGCGAAGCCGACCTGCAACTGGTGGCGATTGGAGCCTATCAGCTTGAGGAGGCGCTCAAGGCGTCGCGACGCCTCACGGCTCGCGGCCTCAAAGCCCTTGTGACGGCAATGGCGGAGCCGGGTCGCTTCCGTGCGCCGCGCGATTCGATTGAGGCCGCCTTCACTGCGAGCGACAATGATCTTGCCGCGTTGTTTCCCCCGCAGCTTCCCCGCGTGATCGTCACCCATACGCGGCCCGAGCCGATGCTCGGCCTGTTGCGCCGGCTGGACGGCGGCCCGACACGGACGATCGCACGCGGCTACATTAGCCGCGGTGGCACGCTCGACGTCGCAGGCATGCTGTTCGCCAATCGCTGCTCTTGGGCTCACCTGATTGATGCAGCGGCCCCGCTTGCCGGGCGGCCGCGCGACGAATTTCTCACACCCACCGAACGCGACGCCATCGACGGACGGGGCGACCCGGCTGATCTTTTCCAACCCTCGATCTGAAGGCCATCATGCTTACACTTACCTCACTCGGCGGTGCAGGAACCGTCACCGGCTCGAAACATCTTCTCTCTCACGGCGGAAAGCGCATTCTGATCGACTGCGGCCTATTCCAGGGCCTGAAGAATTTGCGCGAGCTGAACTGGGCGCCATTGCCGGTCGAGCCTTCCAGCATTGATGCTGTTGTCTTGACCCACGCCCATCTCGACCATTCTGGCTATCTGCCCAAGCTTGTGCGCGCCGGCTTTCGAGGCCGCATCTTCGCAACCGACGCCACCCGCGATGTGGCCGAGCTGATCCTTAAAGACAGCGGTTATCTTCAGGAGAAGGATGCCGAATACGCCAACCGCAAGGGATTCTCGAAGCACAAGCCGGCCTTGCCACTCTACGGCATTCGCGACGCGGAACGTGCGCTTGAGTTCTTTTCGCCCGTCCCCTTCGGTGAGACCGTTCCGCTTCCGGGCGGCGCGACGCTGACATTCCGTCGTGCCGGGCACATCCTGGGCGCCGCAACCGCCGATATCGAATGGGCCGGCCGCCGCGTTGCCTTCTCCGGCGATCTCGGACGTTACGACGATCCGGTGATGCCCGATCCCGAGCCAGTTTCGGAAGCCGACTTCATTGTCATCGAATCCACCTACGGCAATCGCATTCACGAACAGAGCGACACCACCGAGGTTCTCGGGGCGGTGATCAAGCGCACAGTCCAACGCGGCGGCACCGTCGTGATCCCCGCTTTCGCCGTCGGCCGCGCACAGTCGCTGCTCTATCATCTGTGGAAACTGAGGACCGCCGGCAGACTGTTGAACATTCCGATCTATCTTGACAGCCCCATGGCGATCGACGCGACCGACTTGCTTCATGCGCACCGTGCTGATCACCGCCTCACGCCGGAAGTCTGCGGCGCGATCTGCGGAATCGCGACTTACACGAGAGACGTCGAGAGTTCCAAGGCGATCACCGCCAGCCGCTATCCCAAGGTGGTGATCTCGGCGAGCGGCATGGCGACCGGCGGCCGCGTGCTCCATCATCTGAAGGCATTCGCGCCTGATCACAAAAACACGGTCCTGTTCTCCGGTTTCCAAGCCGCCGGGACGCGAGGGCGAGCGATGTTACAGGGTGCTAGGGAGATCAGTATCCACGGCGAATGGATTCCGGTTCGGGCGGAGGTCGACGATCTGGCGATGCTCTCGGCTCATGCCGACGCCAACGAACTGATGCGCTGGCTCTCGGGCTTCCGTCACAGACCCTCGCGTGTCTTCATCGTGCATGGAGAGCTCGAAGCGGCTGAGGCGCTGCGCGTTCGCATCGACAAGGATCTCGGGTGGAACGCGACCGTTCCCCGTCAGGATCAGGCGTTCGATCTATGACCGCCCTCGAACCGAACGACGCGGTCGCACAGCCGACGCTCCGCGCCAAGCGTCTTGGCCTCCACACCCAGCATCAGGCGGTTGTCATCATGCGCACAGACTGCCATGTCTGCCGATCGGAGGGTCTTGCCGCGCGCGCGCAGATCCTCGTTTCGGCCGGCAGCCGGCAAGTGCAGGCAACCCTCTTCCAGGTTGAGGGCGACGAATTAATCGCGCTCGACGAGATTGCGCTTTCGGAGACCGCTTGGACAATCCTCGGCGTTGCTAACGGCGAGGCTGTCAAAGTCACACACGCCCCCACAATCGAATCGTTGGCAAGCGTCCGCCGACGTATCTACGGCAACCGCCTCGACGCATCCGCCTTTGCGGCGATCATCAATGACGTCGTCGCCGGCCGATACACCGACGTGCATCTTGCCGCTTTCCTGACGGCGAGCGCCGCGCTACCTCTGGACGAGGAGGAGACCGCCGACCTCACTGGCGCGATGGTTGAGGTCGGTGATCGCATGACCTGGGATGCCCCGATCGTCGTCGATAAGCACTGCATCGGCGGCCTGCCGGGCAATCGCACCACGCCGATTATTGTCGCCATCGTTGCGGCGCATGGCCTTATCATGCCCAAGACCTCCTCGCGCGCGATAACCTCGCCAGCAGGTACGGCCGACACGATGGAGACGCTCGCTCCAGTCGACCTCGACATTGCGACGCTCAGGCGTGTCGTGGAGGCAGAGGGTGGCTGCATCGCCTGGGGTGGCGCAGTGCATCTCAGTCCCGCCGACGACATCTTCCTGCGCGTCGAGCGTGAGCTCGACGTCGATACGGAAGGCCAGCTCATTGCGTCCGTGCTGTCGAAGAAGATTTCCGCTGGCTCGACCCATGTGGTGATCGATATCCCTGTCGGCCCGACCGCCAAGGTTCGCAGCGAGGAGGTCGCTGGTCACCTCGCCGAGCGCATGGGGGCGGTCGCAGCACGCTTTGGCCTGACCGTGACATGTCTCCAGACCGATGGGTCGCAGCCGGTCGGCTGGGGCATCGGGCCGGCCCTTGAGGCTCTCGACGTCCTGGCTGTTCTTCAAAATGCCAACGGTGCACCGGACGACCTTAGGAGGCGCGCCGCAGCGCTTGCGGGCGCAGCACTCGAAATCGGCAGAAAAGCTGAAAAGGGTGAAGGGACTCGGCTGGCGCTTAAAACGCTTGCCGAGGGTCTAGCCTGGACGAAGTTCAAGGCCATCTGCGAGGCGCAGGGCGGAATGCGTACGCCCCCGAACGCGTCCAACGTCCACCCGCTTGTAGCGCCACACGCAGGACGTATCGTCCATATCGACAACCGAAAGCTCGCCCGCCTTGCCAAACTCGCCGGAGCGCCCGAGGCTAAGGCTGCCGGTGTTCGCATGAACGTGCGGCTGGGCCACGAAATTGATAAGGGCCAGCCAATGCTTCATGTCCATGCCGAGACGCGCGGCGAACTCGCTTATGCTCTCGAATATGCTGCCCGGTCCGGCGATATCGTCAAGGTCGAACCATGAGGCGATTGTGGGTGGGTTCAATCGCATCGTTCTCGCCGGCGTCGTGGCAGTGCCTTGGCATCATTTCTATCGGCTCAACGATGCGCTGCACAAGGTGATCAAGCACACATGAAAACCTCGATCGCCGCCGTGCTTCGCTAGTGTCGGACTGATGTAGATAGTAAATACTCGTCTTCTGGTCATACAAGTCTTGTCGCGCTAGAAGGAAACAAAGCCTTGCGCATATGCGACGCTCGCCATGCAGCCGGAGGACCAACCTCTCCCGCGTCAGTGGATTGCAACCGAACCCAAGCTTTTCTGACACGGTGCACGACGTGGATTCCCTGATCCCTCGACTTGGCCTAGCTCTGGCGATTGGATTGCTTGTTGGGCTCGAGCGCGGCTGGCGCGAGAGGGAAACCCCGGACGGTGGCCGCACCGCTGGCATCCGAACGTACAGCATCGCGGGATTGCTCGGTGGCATCGTCGCGGCGCTTGCCGTCAGCCTGAGCGCGCCCTCAGTGCTCATCGCAGGGTTTCTTGGCTTTACCGCCGTATTCGCGTGGTATAAGGCGCGTGAATCCATCCATGATCAGAACTATAGTGTGACCGACGTCGTCGCCGGGCTCAGCGTATTTGCGCTGGGTGCTCTCGCCGTAGTCGGAGACCATCGCGCTGCTGCCGCCGCCGGAACTGCGCTCGCTACTGTTCTAGCCAGTCGCGATCTTCTGCACGGACTTCTCAAGCGAATTTCCTGGATCGAACTTCGTTCTGCACTGGTGCTTGCCGTGATGACAGCAATCATCCTCCCGCTGCTGCCCAACCGCGCCATCGATCCCTGGGGCGGCTTCAATCCTCAGCAGGTCTGGCTCTTCACCGTGTTGACGGCAGCCATTTCTTTCCTTGGCTATATTGCCGTTCGGGCGTTCGGTACAACTCGAGGTGTCTTGGTGAGCGGTCTCGCGGGAGCGGTCATCTCGTCCACCGCAGTGACGTTGGCGTTGGCACGAAGCGCTAAGACCGGCGCAAATCAATGGCCGCTGGCGGGGGCGGCTACTCTAGCTGCAACCGTATCCCTGATTCGGGTCACCGCGATTGTTGCAATTGTCGCGCCGTCCGTACTGGGCGTTGTGGGCTTGGCCATTCTGGCGGCGATCGGAGGCTTTACACTCTGCGGCATTCTCTTCCTGTCGCGCCATGCCATCTCCGGCGAAGCGACACAACCACCACGCAACCCTTTCGAACTGGGCCCGTTGGCCCTGTTCGCGGGGCTTTTCGCGGTCGTTTCCACGGTGAGCGCTGCGTTCTCGGTCGGAAGCAGCAGTGGAATGGTGGCGACTTCCGCCGTCTCGGGTATGTTCGATGTCGACGTTGCGGTGCTCAGCGCGCTGCGGCTCATCGGGCAACAGGCGACCGTAGAGGCAGTCGGGCATGCAGTGCTTCTCGCACTCACGACGAACGCACTAGGCCGGTTGTCGGTCGCTATCGTCGCCGGGCCGGTTCGCTTCTGGCTACCGCTGGCCGGGGCCACGGCTATGGCCGGTGTCCTCGGCCTTGTGGCGTTCGTTACGTTACCGCACTTCGAATGGCTGGGTATGCCCGGTGTTCTGGGAAACTGAGCCCAGAAGATTTCGAGCGCCCCATTTGCCCAGTCCTGAATTGCCCGCATTGCCGAGCGTCCGGAAGACGACAGCCTCGCGAGGGTATCGCGTTCGCGATCCCGACTTGTCGGAAAGCCCATTCAGGCTGCTTGCACTTTCACAGGTCCGGTCCGCCCATCCTGCGCCCTCATCGCCTGTGCCTCAACAGCAGGGACAGAGCCGAGCCCGCTGCCAGGAGGAAGAGGATCGCGATGAACCAAAGGAAGTCCGAACTCAGGATGGTGTTGCCGTAAACGAAACGTCCGAAGGCAACGAGAACGCCAGCCGCAGTTGCCCAGGAAAGCCATCGCGTGCGCCCTGTCAGCATGAAGGTGCCGATACCCAGCAGCACGATCCCAAAGCCGGCGATGAAACCGCCCCAGCTCCTGAACACGACGCCGAGCCAGTCGAAAAATGCCGGTGGCAAGGTCGCAATATCGATTCCGGAATGTCGGATGTCTTCCGGCAGAAGTGGCGGGCGCAGAGCCAGGAAATATATCGCCGTTCCCAAGGTGAGGACGCCGAGCGCAAATATCAGAGCACCGCTGAGGGGGTTTTTGCCGGAGTCCATGGAGTGCTTCCTTCCATTGCGGCAGCCCTGAGATTCAGCAGGGTGTATCTGCGCTTGGCCCTAGGCTGACTATTGATCACCGCCGTCGCCGGCCCGGTTCGCTTCTGGCTCTGCTGGCCTGGCCACGACCGTGACGGATTCAACGCAGCTAACGCATGGCGGTTGCATTGTGCCAGTATTGTTGGGTCGCCAGAAAACTCTGATGTAAAATACTAATGGGCCGGCGCCACCATGCCGAGTCGTCAAATCGATTGTCTTGCGGCAGGGACTCTGACGCTGAAAGCGCCTTGTCACTGACCATTACGATGCAATTCGGTCGCTGGTGGCGCTGCCGGCCGTGCAGACTTGGGACCATCGTAAAGCATTCGGAATATCTGCTCCTCCGCCGCGTCGCGCTGCTTGCGCCCGTCTTCGATCGATTCGGAGACCCGCCCGATCGCTTCCCGTTCGCGACGAAGATCGGCATCGCCCACCGGCAGCGGCTGGCGGCGGGGCTCAATCAGACGCGCGAGCGCGGCGACGCCGTGCATCCACGGACTGAAGGATTCCGAAAGCAGGTAGCGGCTCGTGCGCATAGGGTGCAACCACTCGAGCGCGGCCGCCGTCCAGGGATTGGAAGCCATGCGCACGAACGGGCTGATCATCGTCTTGTAGAATTGCTCGTTCACCTCCGACAAATGGCGAACCTGCTCGAATGCCGCCCGCGGCGTCTCGAGCCGCAGATCTTCGACGCGCCGCTCTTCGAAACGGACCGAGTATTCCGGCTTGTGGCAGTCGGGGTTGTCGGTCGGATTGTCGATCTTCATCTCGTAGAGACCGGGAGCGAGGGTCTCAATCTCGCCGAGGCTTTCGAGTATCGCGCGATGTTCGAATCGCGCGACCTTGGCCGACACGAAAATGCCGAGGTGGCCAGCATGGGGGTTCGTCAGATAGACGATACGCTGGCCGGCGGCCTTGAGATCGCCGGTATCCTTGTACACGACCGGGATCCAGCCAAGCGCTTGATGCGGCGGAGTGATGTTGTCGCCATAGGAAGCGAAGATCACCAGCGGATTGCGAATGCGCCGAAGGTCAGCGACGCACCCCTCGCAGATCCGCATCTTGCCCTCCTCAAGGCGATTGCCGATAAAGAGGTTCTCGACGATGGCGACAATCTCTTCCCGGCTGAGAAAATAGAAGCCATTCCACCATCGCTCGAACTCGAGGAAGCGCTCCCGTTCCGTATCGACATGCGTGAACAGGTTAGCGTATTTCTCCCAGACGGCTTCGGGCTGAAGATTCTCGAAATTGAGGGCCAGCCACGCACCGTCCAAGCGGCCGTCGTTAAGATCGGCAAGAAGATGGGCGGACCAGACGCCGCCGAGCAGCCCGCCGGCGATCCGCATGGGATTCACCCCGGGGTCTCCCGCCCAGTAGGAGAGTGGAGAGCCGTTGAGCACGGCTGGCCCAATCAAACCTTCGCAGTCCGCCGAGAGCAAGGTGACCGCCCAGCCGGCCTGACAGTTGCCATAGAGCACCGGAGGCTTGCCGGGATGGCGCTTGACTACGTCTTCGACGAAACGTCTGAGCGCATGCAGTACATCGGCCAAGGTCTGGCCCGCGCAGGGTTCAGGGAAGAAGGAAACGAAATATACTGGATAGCCCTCATGCATGGCCATCCCAACCTCGGAATCGCGCTTCAAGCCGCCGATGCCTGGTCCTTGGCCCGCTCGAGGGTCGACAATGACGACAGGCGGCTTCGCCGGATCGACGCAATCCTCGAAGCAATCGTCGCCAATCCGGGTTATCCGCAGGAGGGCGTAGTTGACAGGCCGTTCAAAATGGCGGGCATCGACCAGTGTCTCATAATCGAAGTCGAGAAGCGGCGGCATGCCAGCACGCTCATGCGCGATCATGTTGTTGGCGCGCCGGCGCAGTGTATCCCAGAATAGAATAGATCTCTCGAAGAAATCCCGCTGATAGGCTAGGGGATTATGCATGATCTCAATCGGTGGGACTGGATACGCTTCGCCGACAGGTTTCACGTCATTTGCCGTAGCGGTCGCCACAACACGCTGTTGAAAAGCCGACTGCCTACTTGGTGTAGCCTTCGGCGCGTCAACCAGCGCGGAACCAGATTTCGCTTCCAGCATCGTCATCTCCATCATCTGATCTTCATTTTCGAAGAATTTGAACAGCGAGTCGAAGATCAGGACGGGCTGCGCATCTTATGCAAAGCTCTCGAAACAACCTTGCCGAACGCTCGGCCTCCTAGTATGCGGCGACGAAGACTTAGCTACTGCGTTCGAAGTCAGTGGCTTTGTTTGCCTCCTGCCTGATCTCGTCTGCAATCTCGCGCGCCACCAGGAACTGGGAGGGCGCATGCGACGGCATTCGGCATCACCCAAATCTTTCTTCTCCATTGTACTCACTCGCCATCAGGCAGCGTTTTTGAATCGTTAGCGATGCCTCGAGATAGTTGGCGAATGTGTTCGGCATCCTCGCAATGACAGTCCAGAAAGCCATGGACTGGACAGGTCAGGCACATCTCCTCGATCCTTTTCCGGAGCGCTTGTCGCCCCCTGTAAAGTCGGACCGCGATGTTGTTGAGCGTTGTACCCAGGCTGGCCGCAATCCGATCTCGGGGCTCGCCAAGAATGTCGGAGCGCCAAACGACATCGGCATATTCTGCCTTAAGCGTAGGCAGCAGCTTATGAAGGCAGTTGCAAACGGCTTCGTCGGTTTCTCGATCTGGCTCAATCGCCAAATTCTCGACATCAACCTGCTCCAGATTGACCTCCAAGCGACGGCGCCTGATGACGCGGCGCTGGTGATCGACGAGCGTTGTCGCCAATATGCGCCCCAGCCATCCACGGACAGTCCGGACATCTCGCAACTGCCAGGCACGTTCAAGCGCTCGGAGCGAGAAGCGGTGCAGGAGTTCTTCGGCCTCGTCCCGACTGCTTAACCGGTGACGCAAAAAGGCGAGAAATTCCTCACGCGCCTCAATGAGTGCACGTCGCACAGCCGCGTCCGCCCGTTTCGCGGCCTCCTGCCCTTCCGTATCGTCTTCCAGATGCAGGTCATCGGACCCACGCTTTTTGGTCATCGTCCAGCCAGATCTTTCCAAGCAAGATTGAAACGCTGTCCCGAGTTGCCCTAACAGCACCAGACAGAATTAAACCTACGACTTCGATCGCTGATGTTCTTTAATGCAGATCAAGCATTAATCTTCGGTCCGCCGCTATGAACTGGCCTTGGATGATAGCCATTTGACAGCGGTGAGCCGATCTCTCGGCGGGTTTTCTCCTTGCGCCCTAATCTAAAAATTTTTGACAGAGGTTCCGGTTGGGGGGCTGGCGAGCCCGCCTTGTCAATCGCAACCGCTTCAAGGTGGATAGGTCGACGATGGGGTTCAACATGCGCGACCTGGATGGAATTAGTTAGACTGGCCGAAGCTTCGGAAGAAGAGCTCGACAAGGGCCATATCACGGACTTGTCGTCTCCATCATTCCTTCAGACAAACTTCTGGTACATGAGGCAAACGACCTTCGCCTTTCAAGTTTGGCATAGCCCCTCGAACTAGAGCGCTATCTTCATCGCTTTACAAATGAGTCGCCGCGCATCGAAACGCTCGCTGGCGATGCGATCGTTCGTCCATGATGACTTGGCTGGAGAAGCAGGGTGCCCAGTTCGTTCGGGACACGCGGGTAACAGACATAGAATTTGCCGAAGACGGCGGCAAGATCTTTGTCAGGAGCCTCGTTCCGGATCAGAATGCATGCGACGTCGCCGTTTGGTGACGATGACCTCGTGTTCATTCAGAGCGGCTCGATGACCGATGCATCGAACCTCGGTTCAATGACACATCTCCCGGAGCGACCGACCAAGGCCGACAGCCGCGGATGGGAGTTGTGGGAAAAGATCGCTAAGGGCGACCGGAGTTTGGTAATCCCGCCGCGTTCAACACCTCGATCCCAGAATCGTATTGAGCTTCCTTTACCGTCACCTGCCGTGATCAACGCTCAACGGATAGCGTTCCGTACCCAGATCGAACAGGAAGGCGGCGGCAATTTCGAAATCATCGGGAATCAATTGCCCGCTTTGGCGCGGGTCTAAAGGGCCTACTTGCCATCACCAGACCGATCGCTTCCATTTCGTCATCCACCACAATTCCAGACGCCGGAATGCATGAATGTGGGTCGTCCGAAGCGCCGACTTGAAGGCCACAGCCCCGCTCACCACGATTAACGTCGGCCGTTAGGCGAACACCGCAGCCCGATGCCTGCTCGTAAGACTATCAACCCGCAGCTTCATATTGATCATTCCGCGACAATCCTGGACGCACTCGCGACACATCGCAGCACAGCGCGCCATCCGGTCGTCACCAGAGAACGCGCACTCCGCCAACGAAATTAATACTCGAGGCTGCTTTCAGGCTGCGCTCCGCAATTGCAGCCGTCTCACCTACCTTACGATCCCAACTCACGCCAATATACGGCGATAGATTGCGCGTAATGTCGTATCGGAGTCGAGCCCCGAGCTCGAAATCGGTAATACCGTTACCGAGCTTCAAATCTGGAACCGACTGCAACTGCCATCTTACGTCGATACGCGGCTGGAGGATAAGCCGGTTTGTTACCAACAAATCATAAAAGCCGGTAAATGTCGCAGATAACTCGCCCTTTTGGCTGATATAAGCATCCGCATCGATTTCGAATATGCCGGGCGCCAAGCCCTCAATGCCAATTACCGCATAAGTACGCGACGGATTCGGCGAGACATCATGACGAACGCCAGCCTGTAGATCAAAGAAGTAACTGATCATGCGCGAATAGAGCGCTTGAAATCGAGCCTCCTCAAACTTCTGCTTTCTGCCATCATAAGCACCTTCTGATTTGAAGAAGAACTTATCGTAGTCATTACCGACAAAGGCTTCCATATCCCAGCGGGCAGAGTTACCGGCGCCCAAACCCGCCCATTCCAATTTGTCGAAACGGACACTGCTGAACAGGGCCTGATCTGGAAAGTTCGACCCGAGCAAGCTGCGAAGCCCGGAATATTGAATATCCTGGGATGGGCTCGAAACCGTCTGAGCAATGGCGAGACCCGCCGGTGCGAAAGAGGCGGCGAGACAGAGGCTGAACAGTAGGACCCGATCATGGTCGCCTCCTAATGGATCGACGCAGTCCGGCGCACCACGTTGACCTGGCGCATCATGCCTGTCTCCATGTGATAGAGCAGATGGCAGTGAAAGGCCCATGGTCCTTCCGCATCTGCCGGTATGTCGACATCCAGCGTGGTACCGGGCTTGATGTTGACCGTATGTTTCATGGGATTACGCGCCCCGTTTCCGACTTCCGGAAGCATCCAAGTGCCGTGGATATGCATTGGATGGTTCATCATGGTCTCATTGATGAAACGGAACCGAGCGCGCTCGCCGAAACGCAGGACGATGGGTTCAGCTTCGCTGAATTTGCGCCCGTTTATCGACCAGAAATATCGCGGCACGATCATTTCCCGTCGGCCCAGGATTCATCGCCATTTCAGACATGGACACGAGCCGTCGAGGGCGATGGGCCGGTAATTGTCCAATCATCCCCGGTCGCGGCGCCAGGGTTGCGCGGGCAAAGCCGGTTCGGTCCATGGATTCCGCTACGATTGTATAGGCACGATCTTCCTTTGGTTGCACGATGACATCGAAGGTCTCTGCGACTGCGATACGGAATTCATCGATCTGCACCGGTGACACGTTATTGCCGCCGGCCTGCACGACCGTCATCTTGAGCCCTGGAATGCGAACATCGAAGTACGTCGACGTCGCCGCATTGATAAAACGCAAACGTACCCGCTCGCCCGGACGGGCCAAGGCAGTGTAGTTCCGCTCCGGCGATTGACCATTCACCAAGAAAGTGTAGCCCGACACATCTGCGATATCGGTCGGGTCCATCCGCATGAGTCCCCACGTCGCGCGATCATTAATGATCGCTCGGCGCGCTTCCGTATCGGAGGGCGTTCGTTTATTAGACGAGATCGGCGACGCCAAAATCAAATGGTGTCGGACCTAATCTGACCGTGCTCGCCATAAGGCATGTTTTCTCAGTGGTGTTTAAACCAGCCGACTCCTTTGATATCATTGAACGAGTCTGTGCGATGGCACTCGAAACACTGGTTCACTTGAGCATGTTCCCGGCCGGTAATACCCCGGTCAATCATCTGGAAATGCATCATGTAGTGACTCGGCGGTGCCTGATGGCACTGCGCACAGTCTTTCGAAGTTGGCGACGGGTGCAAGAATGGAGAAATCCGCCAGGTCGCAGTCGCATGACAGTTTGCGCAGTCCCGTCCAAACAGCTCGCGATGCGGATCACGGTTGCTGTGGCAGCCTGCGCAGTCGAGCTGCGACTTCTCAACCGGCTCCGACGCTGGTATCCCCAGGAGCTCTTTCAAATCATCCACCATCTGGCGCGGAACGCTTGGATGCCCCGCGTCGCCATAGGCGGCATGTGAGCCGATCCGAACGAGAGAGGTGTGAGCCATCTTTATCGGCCGCGCTGCACCGGTGTGCTCTACATGGCAACCAGTGCAGTTCTGGGCGTTTGCGTGAAATGCGGTCGACTGCTTGGCTAGGTCGGCAGCGGCCGTAATGTGACAGTTGATACAGGAAGTTGCCTCGATACCACGGGTCGGCGTGTGACAGGATTCGCATTTCTCCGCTAGAAACGAGTGCTTGGCGGAAAGCGGTCCAGGCTGGAACGAGGCCTGCCAGCCTGGAAACGATATCGATCCCTTTTTGTAGAGAGTCCCAATAGCCGTTAAGCTACCTACCAGCGCCAGCGTGATCAGCACTGTATAGAATGCGCCGAGCTTCTTCACGATAGCCACCGCAATCCATAGTAGATCTCACCCGCCACGTGAAGCGACAATAAGAAGTACATCATGATCGCCGCCACAACATGCGCAACGATCCACGGCGTAAAGATGCGCCTCACTCCTTCGCGTGATCCGATAGCGTGTTCGAGATCAGCAATGCCGTCGACGAGTTGCAGGATTGGCACTTCAAGCAAGGCCGATGCGCCAGGGAGCGGGTCGCCGCTCCCTGGCGCGCTACGGTTCGCCAAGGTGGCGGCCGTGCGATCGTATGCAGACCTTAGTGTAGCCAGTCGCGTTTGTTCTTCACGCAACTCTGCTGCGGTCTCAGGTAGGTAATACCTGCCCACGAGCCCTGTCACCACCACTACTAACATACTGATCACCAGTGCGACGCCAAGCGCGCTCTGGTACTTGTGGCCAGTGTGTAGGATAGCAAGAAAAGCCCCAAACACGCCCGCGTAGACGTGAAATGCGAGAAGAGCGCGCATCGATATCAGCCGGGTGATCAGTGACCTAAGCCCAGGACTGCGCTTGGCAAGCGGATAAATGAGTAGAGAGACCATTAAGATTGCGGCGATGGTACCAAGCGAAAATCCAGCTAGGCTACCGGCAAATCGTTGCGATGTATGAAGGACAAACGCGGGAACCAAAAAGAGCAACATGGTGAGCACGGCCCCAACGATAGCGCGCTCTGCCCCGCCCATGTCAGGCCTCGACGACCAGGTTATCGATCGACTTCGCTTGGCACGCCAGGATGAGGCCACGGGCCTTTTCATCGGTCGTCAAGGCCTCTTCAACCTCCATCGTTACCTTGCCTTCAACGAGTTGAGTCTTGCATACCCCACAAGTGCCGGCGCGGCAGGAATAGTCGATCGGCACACCAACGGATTCCGCGACCTCGAGAACGCTCTTGTCCGGTGGGAGCGGCGCCACCTTGTTCGATTTCGAGAAGCGTATCGAGGCGGCCGCTGGACCAATAGCAGGCACATTCGCCTCGGATGAAGCGCTTGCAGCGCCAGAAGATCTGACCTCGCTTACCACAGTGAGACCTGGCGGTGGCACCGCTCCGAGAGCCGGTCCGAAGGCCTCTGTCTTGATCTGTTCTGCCGGCACTCCAATCTCGGCAAGGAGCTTCTTCATCGTCTGCATCATACCCGGCGGACCGCAGAGGTGGATGCGACGCTTCACCAAGTCGGGAACGGACTGTGTAAGAAACTCCCGGCTAATCTGTCCTTCGGCCCCCATCCAAGACGTACCAGCGGCCCGCGCCATTGTGGCCGCCACATGCAGATGACGCATGCGGCGCTGTCGAAATTCCAGCTCGCTGCGGAAGATGAAGTGCTCGGTCGTCTGAGCGCCGTAGATAAGGAAGATCTCTCCCGGCCACGCCGTATCGTCGAGATAGCGAATGGCGGCCATGAGGGGGGTGATACCGACACCCCCGCCGATCAGCACCACGCCCTCGGATTCTTTACCTGTAAACGTGAATGCGCCGGAGGGGCCCATTACATCCACCAAGTCGCCCTCGGAGACCTTCTGGTGCATGTAGTCCGAGAAAATCCCTTTATCCTCACGCTTGATGGTGGTCTCGACATAAGCGGTCTGGGCAGCCGATGATGCAATCGTATAGGACCGTCTCACCAGCTTGCCATCGATCTCGGCGGAGTAGGTGAGAAATTGACCTGGCTCGAAACTGAAGGGAATCGGCCCACCGCCCGGATCCCTCAGCCTGAACGTCTTGACGTTGGGAGTTTCGTCGAAGATGGCGGCAACACGCAATTTCCCTTTCCAGAGTCCCGGACCCGTACGGGCCGGCTGACTGGCCGGAGCAATCGCTGCGACGGAGGGTGGCGGCCCGCTCGCCGGCGCGGGTGAGACCATCGGATTTGCGGCACCAAGTGTCCCGCCAGAGGATGACCGTGCCGACGGGGTGACCGCCGCCGGGCCAGGCGCTGCGGCAGGCGTGCCACCGACCAGACGATCCACGAGCGCATTCGCGCGGCGCATGCGCATCAGATAAACAGCAACCATGGCGACCGCGAAGGCCGCCACCAATGCCATTGTGATCAAATGAAACCAGGAGATACCGAGCGGCCCGACGACGTCTCGATCGTGCTGATCAGATACGAGGCTCATCTGACTCTTGAACCAGTCCAATGCGATTTGCTGAGGCGGCGCCCCTTCAGCGAGTGATCGTAGCGTCGTCGTTCCACTCTTGACCTGATTCAATGCGTCCCGGAGACGTGATGCGGCTTGCTCGGCACCGGCCGTGTCGCCCGCCGCATTAGCGTGACGCAGCTCATCCTGCGCACGCGCT
>Ga0233444_10001441_pt1 | contig 27167 bp, 29 predicted proteins | sample SI_124_October20_6_FD_182792 | JGI IMG/M metagenome (GOLD analysis project Ga0233444, IMG submission 182792) | Seawater microbial communities from Saanich Inlet, British Columbia, Canada - SI_124_October2016_10_MG | ecosystem: Environmental > Aquatic > Marine > Inlet | place: Canada: British... | reverse complement strand
ATAAAAAAGGGAAAGTAATTCTTGTTAACTCTACTGCAAGACTAAATTTTATTTCATTTTCGATAAATCCTGGAGCGATGATATAAACTAAGTATGGTGTAAATATTTCTACGACTGTAACTATTAATATTAAAATTAATAATAATGAACCTAAAATATCGTCAGCGAATCTTTTTCCTTTTATTTTGTTCTCTATTCTTGCGGATGTATAACTTGGAATAAATGCTGCATTAAATGTTCCCTCCGCAAATAATCTTCTAAATGTATTAGGTAGTCTAAATGCTACAAAAAAAGCATCAGCAAATATCGATGCTCCTAGAAAGAACGCTATCAAAATATCCCTGAGATAACCTAAAATTCTACTTATTAAAGTAAAAAAACTAAATATAGAAGTTGAGGTGAGAAGGTTCATATATAATCTTAATTAAGCCATAAATATTTAGTGAATTATCATTTTTTATATTACATACTCATTAAACTAAATGCCAAAAAAAACAGAAATTGATCATTATACTGACAAAGAAGCTCTTGATTTTCATCTAAAAGGGAAGTCAGGCAAAATTGAGATATCTTCCTCTAAACCATTAACTACTAAACGAGATCTTTCTTTAGCTTATTCACCGGGTGTTGCAGCTCCAGTTAAAGAAATAGCAAAAAATCCTGATCTTGCCTACGATTATACAAGTAAAGGTAATTTAGTTGCTGTCATCAGTAATGGATCTGCAATTCTAGGCTTGGGTGACTTAGGCGCATTAGCATCTAAACCAGTAATGGAAGGAAAATCTGTTTTATTTAAAAGATTTGCAGATATTGACTCTATCGACATTGAAATTGATAATAAAAATTCTGATTCTATAATTGAAACAATAAAAAATATAAGTGGTACATTTGGTGGTATAAATCTTGAAGACATCGCTGCTCCAAATTGTTTTATAATAGAGCAAAAATTAAAAGAAGTTTTAGATATTCCTGTTTTTCACGATGACCAGCATGGAACAGCAATAATTACTACAGCGGCCCTAATTAATGCTTTAGATATTTCTAAAAAGAAAATTTCTGATGTAAAAATTGTTGTTAATGGTGCTGGCGCATCAGCACAGGCTTGTGCAAATCTTTTTAAAAGTTCTGGTGTAAAAAATGAAAATATAATTATGTGTGACAGTAAAGGAGTTATCTACAAAGGTAGAAAAAATATCGACCAATTTAAATCCGCGCACGCTATTGAAACTAAATTAAGAACTTTAAGTGAGGCAATGAAAGGTTCTGATGTTTTTTTAGGTCTTTCTGCAAAAGATGTGGTTGATAAAGAAATGATTAAATCAATGGCAAAAAATCCTATTATATTCGCTTGTGCAAATCCTGATCCTGAAATTAAACCTGAATTAATAAAAGAAGTTAGAGATGATGCAATTATAGCTACTGGTAGATCAGACTATCCTAATCAAGTAAACAACTTAATCGGTTTTCCATATATTTTTAGAGGCGCGCTCGACGTTAGATCAAAAGCGATCAATGAAGAAATGAAAGTTGCTGCAGCAAAAGCCATAGCCCTATTAGCAAGAGAAAATGTGCCCGATGAAGTTGTGTCTGCTTATGGTGGAGATAGACCACGATATGGAAAAAATTATATAATACCCTCGACTTTCGATCCAAGACTAATAAGCGTAATTCCAGCTGCTGTTGCAGAAGCAGCTATAAAAAGTGGCGTTGCTCGAAAAAAAATAGAAGACTTTGACTTATATAAAGACCAACTTTCCAACCGTCTAGATCCTTCAATGTCATTAATGCAGGGTATAAATGCAAAAATTAGAAAGAACCCGAAAAGAGTTATTTTTGCTGAGGGTGAGGATGAAAATATGCTTAAAGCAGCAATAGAATTTGGGAGAAACAAACTGGGAAAACCAATATTAATTGGCGCAGAAAATAGGATTAAAGAACAATTAAAAAAAATTGGATTAGATGAAAACTATAAAATTGAAATTATTAATTCAACAGACAAAGATAAAAGAGAAAGATATGTGAAACATTTATACAAAAAATTACAAAGAGAAGGACTATTAGAAAGGGATGTGGATCGGTTAGTTAGAAATGATCGTATTGCATGGGGATCTTCAATGATCGCATGTAAAGATGCTGATGCAATGGTAACTGGCAATATCAGGCACTACGCGGCTTCAATTGAAAAACTTAAAAAAGTTGTGGAAGCTAGAGAAGGTGAAGAAATATTTGGTATGACAATGATTGTTTCAAAAGGAAAAACTATTTTAGTAGCAGATACAAATGTTAAAGATTTTCCATCATCAAAAAGATTGGTGAATGTTTCTAAGTCTTGCGTACGAGTTGCGCGTTTATTTGGTTTCGATCCTAAAGTAGCTTTTTTATCTCATTCTACATTTGGAAAACCTATTTCCAGAAATACAAAACATGTTAGAGATGCAATTGAAATATTAAAAAAAGAAAAAGTGGATTTTGATTTTGATGGGGAAATGCAGCCAGATGTAGCTTTAAATCCTATTTATCAAGAAATTTATCCATTTTCAAAAATAGTTGGTAAAGCAAATATTTTAATTATGCCCGCTTTACACAGTGCTGCAATTTCAACAAAACTAATGAAAGTTTTTGGTGGTGGCAAATTGATAGGGCCGCTGTTGATAGGATTAGGATTGCCAATTGAAGTAGCGCCGTTAAGAGCTAGCACTTCTGAAATTCTAAATCTAGCTTCGATTGCCTCTTACTCATCAGGAGTAATAGATTATTCCAATTAAAGTTTATTTCGACTTAATTCTGTAGCTAAATAAATTGAAGGAAAAATCTTTTCAACATCATAAATTTTGTTCGCTTCATTAATCACTTCTTTTTTTTCTTCGGCATTCATTGCTATACCAAAAATATAAATATTTTTGTTTATTGTCTCCAGCGTATAATTTCTTGCTTTAGTTTTTTTATTAAAAATTAAAGCTGTTCTTAGTTGACTTGTGATCAGAACATCTTTTGCTGTACTTTTAAAGTTACTTTGACCTTTAATAGTAATTGCATTTTCTACAGCTCTCACGCCTTTTGTTTCCCATGCCATTTTAGTTATTTTAATTTTTTCTTCTGGTTCATCAACCTTGCCTGTTAAAAAAATTCTACCGTCTCTAACTTCGCTTTGAATATATAAAAAATATTTTTTGTTAGCCAATGTCATTCTAGCAGTTAAATTTTTTTGCATTATTGTGTCATCAATTTGCATGCCTATAGTTCGGGGATCAAAGGTTATGTCCACTCCCGCACCGAACCTCCCAACTGATGAACAAGATGTGAATAGAATAATTAATGTAATACTAATAAGCTTTTTCATTTTTTACTTTTAAACATAAATTATATATTTCTTTTTTATTAATTTTTTCTGTTTCTAAAATTAACTGAACAGTATCCTTAAGGCTATATTTTTTTAGATATTTTTTTGCTTTGTTAACAATTTTTTCTTTATCTAAAATTTTTTTTTCAGCCTTTTTTTCCGAAATTATTATGGTTAATTCACCTTTTATTGTACCATTAAATAATTTCATATCATCAATATTTTCTCTAAAAAATGCCTCATGTATTTTTGTTAATTCTTTTGTAATGAGAATTTTTCTCCCTTGATAGTGTTCTTTAAATTTTTTTAAATAAAAGTTTATTTTTATTGCAGGTATGAAAAAAATTTGTGCAAACGAATAACTCGATAAAGGGGTTAATATTTTTTTCAATTCATTATCTGTCTTGGGTAAAAAACCATAAAATAAAAACTGCTCTTTAAATCCAGATATACTCATAGCTGTTGTTATCGCTGATACTCCTGGTATTGGAATAATATTAATTTTATTATCGATGCATTGATTAACTAAAACACGCCCTGGGTCGGATAATAATGGTGTTCCCGCATCTGAGATTAAAGACAAAATTTTGCCCTGATTAATATATTCAATAATTTTTGAAGCTTGTTTTTTTTCATTAAACTTATGATAAGAAATTAATCTTTTTTTTATTTTGAAGAAATTTAATAATTTAAGTGATCTTCTGGTGTCTTCACAAAGAATTATGTCTGATTTTTTTAACACATCAATGGCTCTTAAGGTTACATCATCAAGGTTTCCAATAGGTGTAGAAACGATATATAAGCTATTAGAGGATAATTCCATAATATGAAAAATAAATTTATTTTACCATTAATTTATATAATAATTTTTTTTAATTCTAATCTTTTAAGCGAGGAAAGTGATAAAACTTTAAAAGTTGGTTTACTGGCCCCTTTAAGTGGAAATTATAGTGAACTAGGAAGCTCTATTTTATTTTCTTTACAGCTTGCTCTTGATGAAATTGACAATAAAGATATTTTTATTATTCCAAGAGACTCTGGCTTCAATGATGATGAAAAACTTGATGCTGCTATAAAAGATATTCAATCACACGGAGTAAAAATTATTATAGGACCAGTAACACATCAGGAATTTGATATTGTAAAAAAATATAATGATTTAGTTTTTATTTCTCCCTCTAATATTAATCCTGATTTTGCTAATAATGTTATAAGTGTGGGAGTAAGTTTAGAGTCTCAATTGTCCGCATTAATTAAATTTATTAAAAAACAAAAAAAAACTAGAACTGTAATAATGTATCCAAAGAATAATTATTCAGAATTGATTGAAAGAAAAATAAAAAAATTAAATTTAAATAATATTAGAACATTTAAATATAGTCCTAATCCTGAAGTTCTAACAGGAGAAATCGAAATGTTTACTAACTACTCCCAAAGAAAAAAAAGCCTACAGCAGAGAAAAAAAATTTTTGAAGATAAGGATGATGAGCAGTCAAACAAAGAATTGGAAAAATTAGAACAATTATATACTTTAGGAAATGTTAATTTTGACTCAGTTATAATTATCGACTTTGGAAGTAGTCTAAAAAGTGTATTAACATCACTTGTATATACAGATGTTGGACAAGATAAGGTTTTATTTACAACTGTTAATCAGTGGTTTGATAAAAGTATATTTTACGAAAACTCAATAAAAAATTTATACTACCCTTCTATTAACTATAAAGAATTTACAAAATATAACGAGAATTATTTCAAAAAATTTAATAAATACCCTAATGAAATTTCTATTTTAACTTACGACGCATTAGGTCTTATTTATTACGCTTGGAGAAAAAATGGGAAAATTAGTTCTGTAAACGATTTTTCGTTCAAAAATAAGATTAAAGGCAAGATAGGAACTTTTAGTTTTAAAGATAAAAAGGTAATACAAGAATTAGATATTTATAAAACTGATAAAAATAGATTTATAAAGTTTTAATTTTTTTTTTTAATTTCTTAAATGCAATAAATCTATGATCCATTTTAATTTTATCTAATTTTCGCATCTGACCAAAAGTTTTATTTTTTCCATTTGGAATAAAAATTGGGTCGTACCCAAAGCCATTTATCCCTGTAATTTTACTTGAAATTTTACCTTTAATTTTTCCTTCTACAGAAATACAATCTCCATCAGGTTTTTTGTATGAAAGGCTACATACAAATACAGCCGATCTATTTTTTTTTTTTTCATTTTATTTAAAATGAATTTCATAGCTTGACGGAAACTACCTTGTTTTTTTGCAAGCCTAGCTGAATGAATGCCTGGTTTATTTTTTAGTACGCTGATACACAAACCTGAGTCATCAGAAACAACAGGATAATTTACAAATTTCGAGAAAAATTTAACTTTAAGTCTAGAATTTTTTATAAAAGATTTGCCTGTTTCTTTAGGACTCTTAATTTTTAAGCTTTTAGGCGATATTTTTTTGTATTTTTTTGAAATCAAATACGCAATTTCCTTAAATTTTCCTGAGTTATGAGTTCCTATTAAAATTTTTTTCATTTCAACCTAGTAATTATTTAATTCAATATTATATAGCAGTTAGATGTTTGAAGATAACAAAAAAAATAATGCGGAACAGTACTCTGCGGAGCAAATAGACACAGATAAAAAGTCTAATTCTGCTAAGGAATCAGACGTGCTCAAAGAAACAAAAGAAATAACAATCGAAGAAAAACTAAAGACAACGGAAGAAAAGTTACTTAGATCATTGGCAGAAATCGAAAATCAAAGAAGAAGATTTGAGAAAGAGATTAAAGATGCATTCGAATTTGGTTCATTTAATTTTGCTAAAGAGAGCTTGGCTGCTCTTGACAATCTTCAAAGGGCTAAGGAGTCAATTAAGAGTGATGAAAATTTTAAATCAAATCAAGATTTAGAAAAATTTTTAGAAAACATTACAATTATTGAAAAAGACTTAGTTTCTATATTTAGCAAAAATAGAATAAAAAAAATTGATACAAAAGATAAAAAGTTTGACCCTAATATCCACCAGGCTATGTCAGAGGTTGAAGACCCAAATGTTAAAACAGGTACTATTATTCAAGAGATACAAGCGGGCTATATGTTGGGCGATAGATTATTAAGACCGGCATTGGTAGCTGTTTCAAAGAGAAATAGTGTTAAAAATGAGGAAATTGAAGATAAAAAATAACCTAAATAGCCTTGTAGATGAAAAAAAAACACCCATATAAAAAATCAACAACAAAAGGATTTAACTAAATGAGTAAAGTAATTGGAATAGACTTAGGAACAACAAATTCTTGTGTCGCTATAATGGATGGATCACAAGCTAAAGTTTTAGAAAACGCTGAGGGCGCCAGAACTACTCCTTCTGTAGTTGCTTTTTTAGAAAATGAAGAAAAATTAATTGGTCAACCTGCAAAAAGGCAAGCTGTTACTAACGCGCAAGATACTATTTTTGCAGCAAAAAGACTGATTGGTAGATCTTTTGAAGATGAAACTGTTAAAAAAGATGTTGGCAAGGTTCCTTTTAATATTGTTAAATCAGATAACGGTGAGGCATGGGTAGAAGGCAAAGGGAAAAAATTTTCCCCAGCACAAATTTCAGCTTTTATTTTGCAAAAAATGAAAGAGACAGCAGAAAAATATTTAGGCCAAGCTGTTACTAAAGCAGTTATAACAGTACCTGCATATTTTAATGATGCTCAAAGACAGGCTACAAAAGATGCTGGAAAGATAGCGGGGCTCGAGGTATTAAGAATTATTAATGAGCCAACAGCAGCAGCTTTGGCTTACGGTCTTGATAAAAAAAATGGTCAAAAAATTGCAGTCTATGATTTAGGTGGTGGAACATTTGATGTTTCAATTCTTGAAATTGGCGACGGTGTTTTCGAAGTTAAGTCTACTAATGGCGATACATTTCTAGGTGGTGAGGATTTTGATGATGCTATTGTAAATTATTTAATTAATGAATTTAAAAAGGATAACGGTATTGATTTAAGAAGTGATAAACTTGCGCTTCAAAGATTAAAAGAAGCAGCGGAAAAAGCAAAAATTGAATTATCGTCTGCTGCTCAAACTGAGATTAACCTTCCATTTATTACTGCTGATAAAACTGGACCAAAACATGTTAATTTAAAATTTACTAGAGCAAAATTAGAAGCCTTAGTGGCAGATCTAGTTGAAAGAACATTAGACCCTTGTAAGACAGCTCTTAAAGATTCTGGTTTTTCAGCAGCTGAAATAAATGAAGTAGTTTTAGTTGGGGGCATGACAAGAATGCCAAAAATTATAGAAACAGTAAAAAATTTCTTTGGAAAAGAACCTAACAAAAGTGTTAACCCTGATGAGGTAGTTGCTATGGGCGCTGCTATACAAGCGGGTGTACTACAGGGTGATGTCAAAGATGTATTGTTACTAGATGTTACTCCTCTATCACTTGGAATTGAAACTTTAGGGGGTGTATCAACTAAGCTAATAGAAAAAAATACAACTATTCCCACAAAAAAAAGTCAAGTTTTTTCAACGGCTGAAGATAATCAACCAGCTGTATCTATTAGAGTTCTGCAAGGTGAAAGAGAAATGGCTTCAGACAACAAAATTTTGGGTAATTTTGAACTTGTAGGTTTGCCTCCTGCTCCAAGAGGAACTCCTCAAATCGAAGTAACTTTTGATATAGATGCTAACGGTATTGTAAATGTTTCTGCAAAAGATAAAGGAACCGGAAAAGAGCAAAAAATTCAAATTCAAGCTTCCGGTGGGTTATCTGAAGAGGAAATTCAGAAAATGGTTAAAGAAGCTGAGGCTAATAAAGAAGCAGACAAAAAGAAAAGGGAGTCTGTGGATGCCAGAAACCAAGCAGATAGCTTAGTTTTTTCTACAGAAAAAAGTTTAAAAGAACATGGAGATAAAATTTCAGCTGAAGAAAAAAAAGCTATTGAAGATGGGATAGCAGATCTTAAAAAATCTTTAGAAGGAACTGAAATTGAAGATATTAAGAAAAAAACACAGAGTTTAATTCAAGTCTCTATGAAGTTAGGTGAAGCAGTATATAAGAGCCAACAAAAACCTGAAGGTAGCAAGGCAGAAGAATCAAAAGATACTAAACCCAATGACAAAGAAAATGTAGTTGATGCTGATTTTGAAGATGTAAAAGAAAAAGAAGAAGATAAGGAAAAAAGCGCCTAAGTAAATAATTTTAAGGAGACGTCCCGTGGCTAAAAGAGACTATTATGATGTCTTAGGTGTTACTAAATCAGCATCTAAAGATGAAATTAAAAAAGCTTATCGAAAACTTGCTCTAAAATTCCATCCAGATAAAACTAAAGGTGACAAAGCTTCAGAGGAAAAATTTAAAGAAGCTAGCGAAGCTTACCATATTCTCTCAGATGAAAAGAGGAAAACAAATTATGATCAGTTTGGCCACGCTGCTTTTGAAGGAGCTAGTGGAGGCGGTCAAGGTTTTGGTGGTTTCGATACTTCTTCCTTTTCAGATATTTTTGAAGATTTCTTTGGTGACTTTGGTGGTGGCTCCTCTAGAAGGTCAAGCAATCGTGGGAACGATTTAAGATACGATGTTAATATAAGTTTAGAGGATGCATTTAAAGGTATAGAAAAAAATGTTAAATACACAACTTATAAAGCATGCTCATCTTGTTCTGGTAGCGGTGCTGCAAAAGGTTCTAAACCTGTTAAATGTAGTTATTGTTCTGGAAGAGGAAAGGTTCGAACTAACCAGGGTTTTTTTACAGTTCAACAAACATGTCCTCAGTGCAGTGGTTATGGTGAGACGATTGGTAAACCATGTAACACTTGCAGTGGAAATGGTAAAATTCAAGCCAATGAAAACGTAACTGTTAAAATTCCAAAAGGTGTTGATGATGGCACAAGAATAAGAGTTTCTGGAAAAGGAGAAGCGGGATCCAAAGGTGGTGCAATTGGAGATCTTTACTTATTTATTTCAATAGATAATCATGAAATTTTTAAAAGATCAGAAGAAAATCTATATTATGAATTACCTATCTCTTTTGCAGATGCGGCTCTTGGAACCTCTGTAGAAGTGCCGTCTATTGATGGTGGAAAGTCAAAAATTAAAATACCACCCGGAACACAACATGGTAAACAGTTTAGATTAAAAGGAAAAGGTATGCCTATTTTAAGAAGAAGTATTCCTGGAGACCTATATATTAGAATTATTACTCAAGTGCCCAGCTCTCTTTCAAAAAGACAAAAAGAGATATTAGAAGAATTTAATGAAATTGAAAATACTAAGCCCGATCCAATAATTAAAAGTTTTTTTGAAAAGGCTAAAAAGTTTTGGAAAAAATCCTAATTTAAATGCAAACAGATCAGATAATGTCAGCAATTTTTTTAATTGCAATATTGACTTTAATCTTGCCTGGTTTTTTGTCTACTAATAACAAGTTAAAAGAATTTCTAAAGAATCTATCTATTTGGGCTATAATTACATTAGTTATTATTGTAATAATTTATTTTGTAAAATAATGAAAAAAATAAACTTATCTATTACAGGCTGTAAAGGAAGAATGGGTCAACAACTCATTAAATCGTCCAAAAGTAATAAAAATTTTAAATTAGTTTCATTAACAGAAAATAAAATAATTAATAAAAAAATTTCGGGCATCAAACCCGGTCTTAATAATATCACGTCTTTTAAAAATACAGATGTAATTATAGATTTTACTATTCCAAAATGCACTCTTGAAATTTTAAAAATTGCTGCCAAACTCAAGAAAAAAGTTGTGATTGGTACAACAGGTTTTTCTAAAAAAGATGAAAATTTAATAAAAAAATTTTCAAAAAAAATTTCAATTTTAAAAGCTGGAAATATGAGTCTTGGGGTAAACCTTTTAATGTATTTAACAGAAATTGCATCTAAATCTTTAGGAAATAATTTTCTGAGTAAAGTATACGAGGTTCATCACAAACATAAAATAGACTTTCCCTCTGGTACGGCATTAATGCTGGGCAAAGGAATAGCAGATGGGAAGAATAAAAATTTTTATAATTTAATTGGGAAAAAATATTTAAATAAGAAATTTTTTCCCTATTCAAAAAAAATTAATTTTAATTCTATTCGAAAAGGTGAAGTAATTGGAGAACATGAGGTTAGATTTTCAAGTGGAAAAGAAACTGTTAAACTTAATCACGAATCTTTTGACAGATCTCTCTATTCAGAGGGTGCTCTAACTGCTGCCATGTGGCTTATGTCCAAAAAACCAGGGCTTTATTCAATGCGCGATCTTTTAAACTTTAAGTGAATACCAAAAAAAAATCTGAAATCATTATAAGGGAATTAAACAAAATATATCCCAAAGTACCAATTCCTTTAAACTACAAAAACACTTTTACTTTATTAATATCTGTATTGCTTTCTGCTCAATGTACTGACGTAAATGTTAATAATGTTACGAAAAATATTTATCCAAAATATAATCAGCCAAAACACTTTTTAAAAATAGGAAGAAAAAAAATTGAAAGATTAATAAATAAAATAGGTATATTTAGAATTAAAGCTAAAAGTATTTATTATCTTTCAAAAACACTTGTTGAAAAATATAAGAGTAAGGTTCCTAAAACATATGAAGAGCTTGAGAGTCTTCCTGGTGTAGGTCATAAAACTGCAAGCGTAGTAATGTCTCAAGCTTTTGGTTATCCAGCTTTTCCAGTGGATACTCACATTCATAGATTGGCACAAAGATGGGGTTTAACAAGTGGAAAAAATGTTGTTCAAACAGAAAAAGATTTAAAGAAAATCTTTCCAAGAAAATATTGGAATAAACTTCATCTACAAATTATTTGGTACGGGAGAGAATATTGTAAAGCTAGAGAATGTTATGGAACTACTTGTAAAATTTGTAAAAGCTGTTATCCAAATAGAAAAAAACTAATTATAACCAAGAAAGCATAATTAATGAATATTTTAGGCATAGGAAATGCGATAGTTGATGTAATCTGCAAAGTTGATGATGAGTTTCTTGCTAAAAATAATTTAGCAAAAAGCAATATGAAATTAATTGATGAAATAGAGTTTAAAAAATTACTAAGAAATCTTAAAATTGAAGAAACAGTTTCAGGAGGATCTGTGGCCAACTCAATTGTTGGTTTATCACAACTAGGAAATAAAGTAGGTTTTATTGGAAAAGTGAATGATGATGAACTTGGTCAAAAATACGAACAAGGCTTAGAAAAGGAAAAAGTAAAATATTTTTATACTAAGAAGAAAGAAGATTTATCTACTGGAACGTGCCTTATACTCATAACGCCAGATTCAGAAAGAACAATGTGCACTTTTCTTGGAACGGCTGGAAAAATAAATAAAACTGATATTAATACTCAAGCTATAAAAAAAAGTGAGATAACTTTTCTTGAAGGATATTTATGGGATGAAGGTGAGCCCAAAGAAGCGTTTAATGAAGCTATTAGTTTTTCAAATAAAATAGCTATGTCTTTATCTGATAAATTTTGTGTTGACCGTCATAAAAAAGACTTTTTAAACTTAGTTAAAAATAAATTAGATATTACTTTTGCTAATGAACAAGAAATATTGGAATTAATTGACGCCAAAAGTATTGAAGATGTTGTTTCTTTTGGAAAAAAGTTAGATAAAACTTTAGTTATAACTAGATCAGACAAAGGTAGCGTAGCAGTTTCCCAAGGTGTAGTAACTGAATGTAAGAGTGAAAATAATCTAAAAATCGTTGATTTAACTGGAGCAGGTGATTTGTTTGCAGCTGGTTTTCTTCATGGCTACATAAACAATCTATCAGTTAAGGAAAGCTTGCTTAAGGGTACTGAAATGGCTTCAAAGATAATTCAGCAAATAGGTGCAAGAATAAATTAAGTTTTTTTTCTTTTAAAACTTCCTTTTCCTTTTTTTGCTTTAACAATCCGCTTGCGATACTTTGTTGTAAAAAGATCTTTTGCTATTTTATTTCTTTTTTTCATATGTAATATCCATTTCTTTTATTCAAAATGAAATTTTCGTCTGAAAATTTATCATTAATTTTCTTTCTTAATCTATAAATATGTGTCTCAACTGTATGAGTATCTGCATCGTCTGAATAGTTCCACACAACCGTTAAAATTTTATTTTTAGAGATTGGCTTTTTAAGACTCAAAAATAATTCTAGTAATTGAATTTCTTTTTCAGTTAAAATTATAAAATTTTTATCTTTTATTAATTTTTTTTCATTTTTGTCTAATAAGTATTTTTTTATTTTAATCGCCGAATTGTTACTAAAAATTTTTTTTACAGCAGCTTCTTCAACAATAGAATTAATTTCATTTAACGTAGTTGGTAATTTTAATATCCCTGCATAATTATTAATTTTATCACTTTCGCCTGTAGCCAATATCTTAATTAAGTTATTTTCATCAAATATACTCAATTTTTTACTATCAACTAATACATCTTTATGGAGTATTACCAAATCTAAATTAATTTTATGTTTGTTTATAGAAAGTATATCTTTATACAAATTAAACTTTAAATAAGATTTAAGTTCAATTAGTGTTGAAGTAAAACTGCTCGGACCTAAAATTAAGACATTTAACAAATGCATATATTAATAAAAAATAAAAAACTTATATTTAATAACTATAGAATAAAATGTGCTGTAGGTAAAAGAGGAATTGGCAGAAAAAAAAAGGAGGGCGATTTTATTACTCCAATAGGCCTATTTAAAATTAAGTTTGTTCTTTACAGAAAAGATCGAATAAAGAAGCTTAATACAGTTTTAAGAAAAATAAGGATAACCAGTAAAATGGGTTGGTGTGATGACTCAACATGTAAAGAATATAATAAACTTGTAACTACTCCATTTAAATATAGTTATGAAAAATTATCAAGAAAAGAAAATGTTTATGATATTGTTTTAGTGTTGAACTACAACATGTCTCCAACTGTAAAAAATAAAGGAAGTGCAATTTTTATTCATGTAGCAAAAAAAAACTATAGAAGTACGGCTGGCTGTGTCGCTATCAAAAAAGGCGAGTTATTGAATATACTTAAAGATATAAAAAAAAATACTAAAGTAAAAATTATTTAAAATCGCGATCCAAAGATTGAACTTCCAATTCTTACAAAAGTTGACTCATTTTTTACAGCCTCTAGGTAATCAGCGGACATCCCCATACTAAGCTCATGCAAAGCAAAAGTCTTGTTTAATTCATTTAGATATTTAAAATATTTTTTTGTATTATTATCATTAGGTGGTATCGCCATTAGACCTAATATATCTAATTTCTTTTCTATAACACAGTAGCTATAAAAAGCATCCAACTCATTAATGGGCATTCCTGATTTTTGACTTTCATTTCCTATATTGACTTGAATAAAATATTTAAGCTTTTTATTTTCATTAATTTGTGTTTTGGACAGAATGTCCGCTAGTTTTTGGCTATCTAAAGAATGAATATAGTTAAAAATTTTTACAGCTTCTTTTGCTTTATTGCTTTGTAATTTACCAACCATGTGTAAATTAATCTGCCTTCCAACTTTATTGAAATCAGACCATTTAGATATAGCCTCTTGGACTTTATTTTCACCAAAATGATTATGTCCATAATCAATTAAAGGTTGGATGTGACCAAGTGAAAATGTTTTACTTATTGCAACTATATTTACAGGTTTAATTGGTTTTAATGTTAAAATATTTGATTTTATTTTATTAAATCTTTCTATTATTGTGCTCATATGATCGCTTTTAAAAAAAAATACTTTTTAATTATTGAAAGCATAAAACATATCAGTATTAGAAAAATAAAAAAATATAATAAATTTATAATTATTTACAGAAATAGAGGAATTAATGAAAATTTAAATGATCTAATTAAATTCCGAAAAGAATGTAAATTAAAATTGATAGATTTTTATGTTGCTAATGATATGACGTTAAGTATTGCCCTAAATTCAGATGGAATCTATTTGTCTTCGCACAACAAAAGTCTGAAGGTATTAAATAAAAAAAAACCTAATTTTAAGATAATCGGTTCTGCGCACAATATAAAAGAAATTTATTGTAAATTAAAACAGGGGTGCAGTTATATTTTGTTGTCTAAATTATTCAGAGTCGATTATGATTTAAAATCACCATTTTTAGGATTGATTAAATTTAATAATTATTCAAAAATAAATCCTAATATTCTTGTTCCTTTAGGTGGAATTAAAATAAAAAATTTAAATTTATTAAAAATTGTAGACTGTATGGCTTTTGCACTTTTATCTGAAATAAAAAAAAAGCCGGCTGATATCATCAACCGGCTTTTTTAAATTTAACTAAACGTTAATTAAAACGCCATAGCTACTGAAAATACCGTTTCCGATACATCTTTATTTTCTGTGTAATCTACGTTTTCGTGGTTATTCATAGCTACTGCAAGTGTCATTCCACCCATAGTGTAAGCTGCTTGAATACCTGTAGACTCTACTGGGAAAGTTTCAGTTGCACCAGTTTGTAATGATGGATCAGATTTCTCATCTTCGTATGAGATAGAGAATTGATCATTTACGTTAGCAGCAATTGACATTTTTCTTGCGTCAACTGATTCTAATACGTCTGTACCATTACCTAAAGCTGTTGCTACATAACCTCTAGAATAACCTACAGTTGCTGGACCGAATGCATACGTTAAGTAGTAAGCACCAGACTCTGGACTTTGCTCAGTAGCACCAACAACACCATCGTAATCTAGGTAGTCAGCACCAATTTTTAAACCATCAATAGGAGCAGCATCAACTCTGTAGTGAGTTGCTGATTGTCCCATAGCAGCTGTTTGCGCAAACGGATCAGCAGAAGCACCACTATTTGTTGCAGCTGTGAATGATCCTATGTTTGCAGCACCACCGGCTTTATAACTTGCATTTGCGTTTGCAGCCATTGAAGGAGCGTAAGCAACTTTTGCAGTTATTCCAAATGGTAATAAGTCAGCAGGAGTGTGGTATTGAAGTGTATTAACACCACTTAAGTTAAAGTTATCTAACATGTTTTCATCTAAAGAAGTATCAGATGGTCTTGCGATTACTGATTGAGAAGCAGCATTTACTGATTCTATTCCACCTTCAGATATGAATACACCAACTGTACCTAAGCCAGTTGTTACTGTTAGTTTAGCATCATCTTGTACTGTTGAACCGTCGATATCTTGAGCGTAGTTCCAAGACCAACCGTTATCTAATTCACCAGAAGCTGATAAGCTAAATTCGTTAGATACACCTAAACCTTTTCCTTTTTCCTGTGAACCAGCGCTTGCATCACTTGAAGTGATTACGTAAGACGCTTTAGCATCACCAGTAATTGAAAGATCACCAGCATTTGCTACAGAAAAAGATAAAGTTGTTAATGCAACTAACATATATTTCATTATAGTTTTCATTTTATTATCCTTTGTTTTATTGTTATTGATTAATTTAATTTAAATTAATGATTGGAAATTATTACAAATCAGGCTTCACTTTTGCTTTTTTTACTAAAAACAAGGCTATTTTTATCAATAGTGACATATATACAACACTTAATACTCCCCAATTTATTGAGAAATTTGAATATAAGGTAGAAAATTACTAATCTTAGATTATAAACTATATTTTTATGAATTTTGCCAAAATTTTTACATTATTTTTAATCATTTTATTTTTTTTTAATTCCTGCGGAGGATTTAAATATACGTCTTCGAGAGATACACCTGTAAAGGGATCAGAAAGAGCTAGGAAAAATATTGAAGAGGGTAGAGGTATTTCTATTGGTAACGCTATGAAAAGAGGGGGTACGAATTACGAGTTTAGTTCCTCTAACCCTATGTGGAGAGCGTCTTTAGAAACATTGGATTTTTTACCTCTTTCTGTAGTTGACTATTCCGGTGGCATAATAGTTACAGACTGGTATTCAGACGGATCAGATTCTAAAAATTCAATTAAAATTTCTTTAAGATTTTTATCAAACGAAGTGAGATCTGACAGTTTGAAAGTAACTATTCATAAAAAAAGTTGTACGACTAATACAGGATGTAAAATATCAATTCTTGATAAAAATAAAATTGTTACAGAACTGCATTCTACTATAATTAAAAAGGCTGCTCTCCTAAAAGAGAAAAAAAAGAAGTAAAAATTAATGGAGAGATTTAATTTTCAAGCTATTGAAAAAAAATGGCAAAAAATTTTTTCAAAAACTAACCTTTATAGAAAAGACGGCAAAAAATTTTATTGTTTAGAAATGTTTCCCTACCCATCAGGCAAGATACACATGGGTCATGTTAGAAACTACACAATCGGTGATGTTATCGCTCGCTATAAATATCTAAAAGGCTACAACGTACTACATCCTATGGGTTGGGATTCATTTGGTTTACCTGCAGAAAATGCGTCTAAGTTAAACAACCTTCATCCAAAGAAATGGACAGAAAAAAATATTCAAACAATGAAGTCTCAACTTAAATTGCTGGGTCTATCTATTGATTGGAATTTAGAAATTTCAACTTGTGATAAAGAATATTACAAACATCAACAGGAAATTTTCATAGATTTTTACAAAAACGGTTTCGTTTCTAGAAAAGAAACTTACGTCAATTGGGACCCAGTTGAAAAAACAGTTTTGGCAAATGAGCAAGTTATTAACGGAAAAGGCTGGAGATCTAATGCTATTGTTGAAAGAAAAAAATTATCTCAATGGTTTTTTAATATAACTAAGTTTTCAGATGAACTTTTAAAAGATTTAAATTCTTTAGATGGTTGGCCAGAAAAAGTTAAGTTAATGCAAAAAAACTGGATTGGTAAATCATATGGATGTGAGATAAAATTTGATATAGCCGACAATAAAGAAATTATAAATGTTTTTACAACAAGACCTGATACAATTTTTGGAGCTAGTTTTTTAGCACTTTCTGTCGACCACCCTCTTCACAAAAAATTTTCAACAAATCCTGATTTTAAAAAATTTAAGGAAGAATGCAGTAAAACAGGTACTACCGAAGAAGCGTTGGCAAATGCTGAAAAATTGGGTTTTCACAGTGATTTATTTGTTAATCATCCATTTTTAAAAAAAAAAATACCAGTTTATTTTGCAAATTTTGTTTTAATGGATTATGGAACAGGTGCCATTTTTGGCTGTCCTGCACATGATCAAAGAGACTTTGATTTCGCTAAAAAATATGAATTAGAAATAATTCAAGTTGTAGAAGATCAAAAAATTAATACTGATTTAAAAGAAGCTTATACAGGAAATGGTAAATTAATTAATTCAGATTTTTTAAATGATTTGGATATTGTTGAGGCTAAAGAGGCAATAATAAAAAAGATAGAAATTAAAAAAATTGGAAAAAAAAGAATCTTGTATCGTTTAAAAGATTGGGGAGTTTCTAGACAACGATATTGGGGTTGTCCAATACCGATGATATACCTAGAAAATGGCGATATAGTTCCTGTAGAGAAAAGTGAATTACCAATAGAATTGCCAGATGATATAGATCTTAATGCGGCTGGCAATCCTCTTGAAACGCATACTAGCTGGAAAATTACTAAACAAAAATCTACTGGCAAAAAGGCTGTAAGAGAAACGGATACTTTAGATACGTTTGTCGATTCTTCTTGGTATTTTTTAAGATTTTGTTCACCAAAATACACCAGCTCACCATTTGACAATGAAAAAATAAATTCTTGGATGCCTGTAGATCAATATATTGGAGGAATTGAACATGCAATCCTGCATTTACTTTATTCTCGTTTTTTTTCTAAAGCACTTAATAAATGTAATAAAAAAATAAATATATCTGAACCCTTTAAAAATCTTTTTACACAAGGCATGGTGTGCCACGAATCATACAAAGATATTAATGGGGATTGGCTTTATCCTGAAGAAGTTGAAAAGATTAATTCTAATACTGTATTGAAAAAATCAGACAAAAGTAAAGTGGTTGTTGGCCCTGCAGAATCAATGTCCAAATCCAAAAAAAATACAATAGATCCAGAAGTTATGATTAATCAATACGGTGCAGATGCGGTTAGATTGTTTATATTATCAGACAGTCCACCTGAAAAAGATGTTCAATGGTCTAATACTGGAGTTGCTTCTGCAAATAAATTTTTACAAAAGATTTGGAATTTAAATTGCTTAATATCTGCTCGAAAAGAAAAAGAAGCTCAAAAAGAGGAAGAAAAAAAATTTATTTTGGGAGTAAACAGTTTTTTGAATAAAATTGATAACTCAATTAAAAATTTTAGGTTCAATGTTTCAATTGCTTTATTCTACGAAGTATATAAATTTCTTAGAGATTATTTGGAAAAAGAAATTAGCAATAAAGTTTTGAAAGAAAGCGCCATGAACTTGATAAAACAAATGATACCACTTACTCCACACTTTGCACATGAATGTCTAGAACTAATGAATTGTATTAATGTAAATACCTGGCCTGAGATTTCAGAAAATAAATTTGAAGAAATTAAATTACCGGTTCAAATTAATGGAAAAACAAGAGATATAATTTCAATACAGGAAAACACGACTGAAAATGATATAAAAAAGATTATTTTAAAACAATCTAAAGCAAAAAAATATATCGAAAATAAAAAAATAATTAAAACAATCTTTGTAAAAAATAAAATAATAAATTACATAATTTAACCAAATGAAAAAAAAAGTTTTACAAATTGCTATTTTAATATTAGTAACAAGCTGCGGCTTCAAAGTTATAAATCAATCTGATTTATTAAACTTTTATATATCAGATATAGAATCATATGGTAGTAAAAGAATAAATTACAAAATAAAAAACAAATTATTAATAATTAATCAAGATGATAATAAAAAAGAGATCAAATTAATCTTAAATACGAAAAAAACAAAAACAATTAAAGAAAAAAATATTAAAAATGAAATAACAAAATACCAAATAACAGTTAATATAAATGTTAGTATTAAAGATGAAAATAATTCAATTTTAAAAGATTTTAATGTTTCTCATAGCAATTTTTATAGTGTTGCAACACAATATTCTAAAACGTTAAATAACGAAAAAAAAATAATTGGATTAATGTCCAATAAGTTAACAGATAAAATCATAGATGAGTTAATAATTAAATTGAATGATCTATAAAAGTTACTTAGTAGAAAAAAATTTAAATTTGCTTAACACTTCCTTATGTTTATTCTTTGGTGAAAATCTGGGCTTAAAAAATGATTTTAAAAATAAAATAAAAGCTGAAAATACTAAAAAAGAAATCGTCAATTTAAATCAAGAAGAAATTTTGAATAATAGTGAATTTTTTTTTAATGATATAAATAATATTTCTCTTTTTGAAAAAAAAAAAATATATTTTTTAAACAATACTAATGATAAAATTTTAGATTTAATCTTAGAGATTCAAAGAAAAATTAGTGATCAGAAAATATATTTATTTTCAGAAATATTAGATAAAAGATCTAAACTTAGAAACCATTTTGAAAATTCAGATACTTGTGGAACTGTTGCTTGCTACGCGGATAATGAAATTACTATAAAGAAACTTACATTGGAAAAATTAAAAGGGTTTAGCGGCTTATCAGCTCAAAATATTAATTTGATAGTCAATAACAGTAATAATGACAGGATTAAATTAAACAACGAAATAGTTAAAATTACTACTTTTTTTCAAGATAAAAAAATAACAACAGATAAACTAGAAAGTCTTTTGGATATTAGGCTAAACGATGACTTTAATATATTAAAAGATGTAGCCTTAATAGGCAACAAAGTAGAAACAAATAAATTATTGGGCGATACAATAATTGAGAGTGAAAAAAATATTTTTTACATAAATATAATAAATCAAAGATTATACAAACTTTTAGAGCTATTTAAAATTTCAGATAGTAAAAACTTTGAAAATTTTATTTCAAAAATTAAACCACCTATCTTTTGGAAAGATAAACCGCACTTTATAGAACAAGCAAAAAAATGGAATTCTAAAAAAATTAAATTTGTACTTGAAAAAACCTATAGTCTAGAATTATCTATAAAAACTAATGCAACAATTAATAAAGATATTTTAATTAAGAAATTATTAGTAGATATATGTGATTTAGCTAACGCTTAGTAAGCAAATTTGATATTAATTCAAACTGCTCTAAATCCTTATATTCAACTGTTATTTTACCTGAATTATTTTTTTTATTAGTAATATAAATTTTTAATCCAAGCACTCTTTCAATATTTTCTTGAGCCTTCAGAATATTAGAATCTTTATATTCTGTTTTGCGTACACCTCTTTTCGCTTTTGCAATAAACTCGACTCTTCTTGCACTGTAATTGTTAGCCACAATTTCTTCAGCTATTTGAGATGAATTTGCTAAACCAATTAATGGACGCGCTTGTCCGGACGTTAAGGAACCTTCTTGAATCATTGATATTATATCTCTAGGTAGTGATAGCAATCTAAGAGTATTGCTTATATGACTTCTGCTTTTAGACATTAATTTAGAAATGCTGTCATGGTCATATTTAAACTCATCTGATAATCTCTTATAACCTTCAGCCTCTTCTATTGGATTAAGATCATCTCTTTGAATATTTTCTACTATAGCTACTTCTAAAGTTTCAACGTCATTAAGATCTAAGATTGATACAGGTACTTCATGCAGCCCTGCTCTTTGAGCGGCTAACCATCTTCTCTCACCTGCAATTATCTCATATTTATCGGGATTACCTTTTTTAGGTCTAACAGCTATTGGCTGAATTATGCCATTTCTTTTAATAGAGTTCGATAGTTCTTCTAATTTTGATTCATCAAATCTGTTTCTTGGTTGGTAAGGATTTCTACTAAGATCGCTTATAAGAACTTTATTTTTATCAACCAACTTTGAAGTATTTACGTCTTTTGGTTGGTCATCTCCAAATAATGCTGATAAACCTCTGCCTAAACCCTTTTTTTTTGCAGCGTTCATACTACACTCCTAGGATTGTTCTTCTCTATAAATTCTTCAGCTAATTTTAAATATGATTTACTTCCAACACAATTTTTATCGTAAATTACACAAGGCAATCCGTGTGATGGGGCCTCCGACAATCTTACATTCCTTTGTATTACAGTTTGGTAAACTTTATCTTTAAAATATTTTCTGGCTTCATTATCAACTTCTGAAGATAATTTATTCCTTTTATCAAACATAGTTAAAAGTATACCTCTAATTTTTAAGGACGGATTTAAATTTTCTTTAATTCTATCAATTGTTTTTACAAGTTGTGTAATTCCTTCTAAAGCAAAAAATTCAGTTTGTAGAGGTACTAATAATTCATCTGATGCAACTAGTGACATTATTGTTAAAAGGCTTAATGATGGAGGGCAATCAATGAATATGTTATCATATTTTCTAAGTAGCTCTTTTTTTTCCTTTACTAGTATTTCTTTCAAAGCAAATGCTCTTTTAGGATCATGGGCTGTTTCTACCTCAAGACCAGATAAATTTACATGTGAGCCTATTAAATCTAAATTTTTAATTTCTGTTTTTTGTATTGCGTCCTTTAATGTATTTTTTTTAATTAAAAGATTGTAAATATTATTTTTTTCATCAGTATTATTTTTCCCCAGACCTGTTGTTGCATTACCTTGAGGGTCTAAATCTATAACTAGATTAGTTTGACCCATAATGGACAGTGATGTTGCAAGGTTGATAACAGTAGTAGTCTTACCTACGCCACCCTTCTGGTTTATCACTGAGATTGTTGTAGTCATCATTTAATATTCATAATAATTATTCTAGAATTACTATTTGTTACACTCTTTTCCAATTTATAATCGTATTTTCTAATTTTAAAAGCTTTATTTATTTCTTCTTGTGCATTTTGACCCTTTAAAACTATCATTTTATGTGGTTTTTTTGCAATTTCACGTGAAACTTGTATTACATTTTCTAATTTCTTAAAAGCTCGGCTCACTACATACTCGGTATCAATTTTTTCTTCATATACATTACCCGCAATATCTACTTTAATAGATAAACTTTTACTTATCTCCTCTAAAAATGCTCTCTTAACAGGTGATTTTTCATACAATTTCACGTGAAAGTTTTTATTCTCATTAAAAATAGCTAAAACCAAACCAGGAAAGCCAGCACCTGAACCTAAATCTGATAAAGCACCTTTGGAAAAGTCTATAAATTTAACTAATTGAGCTGAATCGAGTACGTGCCTATGCCAAATATCAACTTCAGTAGTCTTAGATATAAAATTATGCTTTTTATTTGCGCTTATTAAAGCATTTATAAAAATTTGGAGCTTTTTTATAGATTTAGTTGAAAAATGAAGATTGTTTTGTAGAAATTTTATGACTTCTTTATCATACATTACGCAGAAGCTTTAAATTTAAGCTTTTTAATATGAGACAATAGAATTATTACTGCTGCAGGAGTAATACCATCTATTCTGATAGCCTGGCCTAGTGTCTTAGGTTTAATAGAAACTAGCTTAGACTTAACCTCGTTAGACAAACCACTTAAATTTTCATAATTTAAATTTTCAGGAATGATTACAGACTCGTCTCTCTTAAAAGATTTGATATCTCGCTCTTGTCTTTTTAGATAACCCATGTAATGAGCATCTGTTACAACCTGCCTTTCAATTGCACTAGAGAACATGGGTATGTCATTAAATATCTGCCTTATTTTTGCCATATTTACTTTTCGTTGACCCATTACCTCTAAACATGTTCTTTTAACTCCATCCATGGCAATTTTGATATCATGTTTTTTGGCTTCGTTAGGAGACAAACATTTTGACTCTAAAAAACTATTTAATGAAGAAATATTTTTTTTCTTTTCTAAATAAATTTTTTTTCTTTCAGATCCAACGAGATTCAAATTTATACCGAATTCAGTTAATCTTTGATCTGCATTATCAGCTCTTAAAGTTAATCTATATTCTGCTCTAGAAGTAAACATACGATATGGTTCAGTAACTCCCTTAGTTATAAGATCATCGATCATCACTCCAATGTATGATGTAGATCGATCTAAAACAAATTCAGATTTATTTTTAATTTTTAAGGCAGCATTAATACCAGCTACTAAACCTTGAGCAGCTGCTTCTTCGTAACCAGTAGTACCGTTAATCTGCCCTGCTAAGAATAACGATTTAATTTTTTTGGTTTCTAAAGTAGCGTTTAGTTCCCTTGGGTCAACATAATCGTACTCAATAGCGTATCCTGCTCTTTTCATCTTAACCTGCTCTAAACCCTTAATTTTAGCCAATATTTTAAGCTGAATTTCCTCTGGAAGAGACGTAGATATACCATTTGGGTAAATAGTATTGTCCTTTAATCCTTCAGGTTCTAGGAATATTTGATGCTTTTCTTTTTCCTTAAACTTAACAATTTTGTCCTCTATAGCAGGACAATATCGTGGTCCTACTCCTTTGATATTACCTGAATACATTGCGCTTCTAGAAATGTTATCACTTATAATTTTATGTACCTCATTGTTCGTATAGGTCATTCCACATTTAATTTGTTTATTATCGATTTTATTTGTCAGAAAAGAAAAATAATAATGATCATCGTCAGCCGGCTGCATCTCGAGTTCATCATAATTAATAGTGTCACCATCTAACCTTGGTGGCGTTCCGGTTTTAAGTCTACCAATTTTCATATTATATTTGAGTAATTGTTCACTCAAACCTGTAGAAGGTTTCTCATCAAATCTTCCAGCAGGAATTTGCGTCTCACCTATATGAATTAAACCGTTTAGGAAAGTGCCTGTAGTTAATATTAGCTCTTTACATTTAATTTCTTTTCCACTTTGACATATAAAGCCAATAATTTTGTTTTGGGTATCATCAAATAAAAATTTTGTAACTGGATCAGCTATTACAGTTAAATTTTTATAATTAAGTAATATTTTTTGCATGTGCTCTTTGTAAAGAGCTCTATCTGACTGAGTTCTAGGTCCCTGCACAGCTGGACCTCTGCTTCTGTTTAATAATCTGAATTGAATACCGGATTTGTCAGCTACAATACCCATTACACCATCTAAAGCATCTATCTCTCTAACAAGATGCCCTTTTCCAAGCCCTCCAATAGCAGGGTTGCACGACATCTCACCAATAGTCTCTATTTTATGGGTAAAAAGGGCAGTATTTACGCCCATTCTAGCGGATGCAGCCGAAGCTTCACACCCAGCATGTCCACCACCTATTACTACTACATCATAGTCTTGTTTAATCATGATATGAATGTATCTGTCTTAATTGATTTTACAAGATGTATTTTTAATAGAGCTGATTTTGATATTATTTTCCAATACAAAAATCTTTAAAGATAGAGCCTAAAATCTCCTCTACATCAACTTTTCCAACAATACTACCTAAATGCCTAGTAGCCATTCTTAAATCTTCGGCTGCTAGTTCAATATCTTTGTTTTGATCTTTTTTAAGAAACTTATCTATTTCTTTTAAACAATCATTTAATTTAACGCGGTGTCTTTCTCTAGTTATCAAAGCGCTATTATTAAAAATAAACTTTTTACTTAATTTTTCTTTAATTTTTTTTATAAGAAAATCTATATTTGTATTATTTTTAACAGAAACCAATATAGTATCAGTATCAAATTTGTGGCTTTGATTTTCTTTAATATCTGTCTTGTTTAAAAGAACTATTGAATCCTTATTTATTAGATCTTTGATTTCGGTATTTATTTCTTTTGATGAATTATCGATCACGATAATATTTAAATCAGCTTCTTTTGATTTACCTAAAGCAAGAGAAATACCTTTTTTCTCTACATCATTTTTAGCCTCTCGTATACCAGCTGTATCGGCTAAAATAACCGGATATCCATCTATATTTAGAAAAGTTTCAATAACATCTCTTGTAGTTCCTTCTTCTTCTGAAACAATCGCAACCTCTCTTTTAGATAGCAAGTTTAACAAAGAGGACTTACCTGCATTTACTTCTCCTATAATAGATACTTTAAAACCGTCTCTTATTTTTTCACCAACTTTATTATCTTCTAAAATTTTTTTAATATCTTGATGAATATCTTTAATAGAATTTTGTACTTCTTTTAAAACTTTTTCCGGTAAATCATCTTCCGCAAAATCTATTTTCGCTTCGATGTAAGATAAAGATTTTATAAGTTTTTCTCTTAAATTATTATAATAATTTGAAGCATTACCTTGAACTAATTTAACAGCTTGATCTCTTTGAAGTTCTGTTTCAGCATGAATTAAATCACCTATACTTTCTGCTTTAAGAAGATCTATTTTATCATTTTGAAAAGCTATCTTTGTAAATTCACCTGGCTCTGCTAATCTACAATTATCTTGTTCCGATAGTGCCTTTAATAAAGCGTTGATGACGGCATTACTCCCGTGGACCTGAAACTCCGCTAAATCATCGCCAGTATAGCTATTAGGCCCAGGAAACAACAATAATAGAGCCTCTGGGTCTATTATTTTATCATTTTTAGGATCATAGAATTTGCAGTAATTTACCTCGTTAGAATTAATAACTATTAGTTTAGTTAAAGTCTTGCAAATTTTAAGAGTGTCTTTACCTGAGATTCTAACGATAGCTATTCCTGATGGGCCTCTGCCTGATGAAAGCGCATAAATATTCATTAAATTAAATTGATAAACCTTGATTAGAAATAAATTTACTTATTTTTTTAAGAGTATTATTTTTTGAAATATTCTTTAAAATTGTTTCTTTAAAAGGATCTAGTAATTTATTTTGTTTAAAAAAATTATGAGTAAGATCTATTCCAATGCCAGTAATAATATTTTCAGATTTTCTATTATTGGTAAAATCCTCAAGAGCAGGAGTGCTTTTTAAGGACATACCTAATCCAGTATAATATTTAAGTATCTTTTGTAAATTATTTATATCTCTTAATATAAGATTGAAACCTTGACCTGCCACGGGATGAACCGTATGAAGTCCTTCACCTAAAATAAGAATATCTTTTTTATAATATGATCGTTTTAAATTAAGTGTCAAAGGATAAGATTGTTGATTTGAAATCTGTATTTTTTTTGTTTTTAAAACTTCACAAATTTTAGATTTAACAACTAAGTTAAAGTCTTTTTTAAAAAGATCTTTATCTACACTCCATACAAAGGAAAAATTATTTTTGGAAAAAGGGAGTATTGCTAGTGGACCATCTTTTAAAAAATATTGAGCTGCATTCAAATTCTTCAGATTGTGTTTAACATAACCTGTAATAGCGATTTCTTTGTAATCTTTATTTAACGATCTTTTATCAACTATATTTTGATAGATTTTTGAGAATTTACCTAGGCATAATATTTTCATATCATAACCATCTAAATCTTTTAATTCATTAATATTTTTTTGAAGAGTTATGATTTTTTTCTTTTTAATTTCTTTAATTAGAATTTCTTTGATTCTATTATTTTCAAAAACGTACATGAGATTTTTGTTATCTTCATTAAAATTTAAGAAATTAATGTTCTGATCTTTTGTCTCATAGAAAAGATCGATCTTTTTAGAGGGCCAAAATAAATTTTTATCGAGTTTGTCTAAGACTGCATTAAAAAAATCATAGTTAGAGGCAGAAATAGCTGTGGTTCTTCTATCTTTAGAATGCTTGTTTTTTTTAGATATTAAGTGAACTTCTAAGCCTTCTAATTTGTTTAACGCTAAAGCAGTCATTAAACCCGAAAGGCCGTCTCCAGCTATGCATATTCTCTGTTTTTTCATATTAAAATTTTTCTCACTTTCATAAAAATGGTAAAAAGTACGTAAAACGATTCGATATGAATACAAACTTTTTAAATAGTGTAACAAATTTTTTAAAAAAACGAACCTTTGAATTTATA
>Ga0233444_10001439_pt1 | contig 27238 bp, 32 predicted proteins | sample SI_124_October20_6_FD_182792 | JGI IMG/M metagenome (GOLD analysis project Ga0233444, IMG submission 182792) | Seawater microbial communities from Saanich Inlet, British Columbia, Canada - SI_124_October2016_10_MG | ecosystem: Environmental > Aquatic > Marine > Inlet | place: Canada: British... | reverse complement strand
AAGATTTACTACCAGGACAAGATTTATCATAAATTAAAACTGGCATTCCATGTGAAGGCGCTTCTGATAATCTTACATTTCTTGGAATTACTGTTGAATAAACTTTTTCATTAAAATAATCTCTAGCTTCTTTTTCAACTTGCGAAGAAAGCTTGTTTCTTTTGTCGTACATAGTCAAAAGGATCCCTCTGATTTTTAAATCAGGATTTAAACTTACTTTTATCCTCTCAATAGTTTTCATTAATTGGGTTAATCCCTCAAGAGCAAAGAATTCAGTTTGCAAAGGTACAAGAAGTGAGTTTGAACATACTAGCGCCATAACTGTTAGAAGACTTAAGGAGGGCGGGCAATCAATCAATACATAATCGTATGATCCTCTAGAATTGTTTAAATAAGAGCTTAATTTAGCCTTTAATATGAAGGCTCTATTACTATCATCAGCTGTTTCAACTTCAAGTCCTGAAAGATCTACATTAGAGGTTATAATATCTAAATTTTCAAAATCTGTCTTCTTTATTATATTGTTAATTTCTCTAGTTCCATTCAGTACACCATAGATTGTGTCACTTGAGTTATCTACATTAGATAATCCAAGACCTGTTGTGGCATTTCCTTGAGGATCTAAATCAATAACTAAAATTTTTTTATTAAGTTGAGTTAATCCAGCTGCTAAATTAATGACGGTTGTTGTTTTTCCAACCCCACCCTTTTGATTTATTACTGATATAATTTGCATTAAATTTTTTTATATCTTTTTTTATTTTTCTTAGTAATTTTTTTTATATTTAATAAAAATGAATCCTCATTCGTTAAACTTTTTTTTTCTATGTACTCTAAATCCCAATCATTTTTAGATTTTTCAAATATTTTTTTTCCATTCTTTCCCATAAAAAAAATTAAATTTTTAAATTTTGAAAAATTTTCATAAACTAAATCTAAGATAACTGGCATTGGCTTAAATGCTCTGGACATTACAGTCCCTGTTTCTATATTTTTTAATTCAAAAATATTTTTTTGAAAAATTTTTGTATTCAAATTTAATTTCTCTGAAACTTCCTCTAAAAAACGGCTCTTATGGTAGCTTTTCTCATAAAGGTGAACGTTCATATTATTTTTCATGTTTTTAAGTATAATTGCTACTACAATTCCTGGCATTCCTGCTCCAGAACCTAAATCTGTAGTTGTATTGCTATTAAAGTTAACAAAATCAATGATTTGTGCAGAATCTATTATATGGCGCTCAATTATAGATTTTTTTGATGATGTTTTTTGGCTGATTATGTTAATTTTTTTATTTTTTTCAAGAATCATGGATATGTAATTTTCAAAGTCCAAAAATGTTTCACGTGAAACATTTAAATCATTTAGTTTAGAGTATGAATTTAAAATTTCTTGATCCATTAAGCTATATGCTTAATAGACTTTCTTTTAACGTGTGACAACAAAATATATACAGCAGCAGGAGTAATTCCATCAATTCTCAGTGCTTGACCCATTGTTTTTGGCTTTATTTCTTTAAATTTAGCTTTTACTTCATTTGATAACCCTGAAAGGTTATCATAATTAATTTTATCTGGTATAATAAGGTTTTCATCTCTTTTAAAAGCTAAAATATCTGCTTTTTGCTTTTTTAAATAACCTCTATAATGTGCATTAATTTGAACTTGTTCATCTATTTCACTACTAAAGAAAGGTATATCAGGCCATATTTCTCTTATTTTAATCATATCAACTCCTTTTTGAGTTAATATTTCATTCGAAGTTCTTAAAATTCCATCTTTTGCTATTTTTACACCAAATTTATCAACTTTATTTGGTGATATGGTGGATTGATCCATTTTTAGATTTATTTGACTAATTTTATCAAATTTATCTAGATATAAGTTTTTTCTAAGACCACCAATTAACCCTATTTCTATTCCTTTTGCAGTTAGTCTTTGATCGGCATTATCAGACCTAAGACTCAACCGATATTCTGCTCTTGATGTAAACATTCGGTAAGGTTCAGCGACACCTTTGGTTACTAAATCATCAATCATTACTCCTATGTAAGCATCAGATCTATCTAGAATAAAAGGTTCTAATTTTTTAAAAGATAGAGCAGCATTTATACCGGCTATAATGCCTTGAGCTGCTGCTTCTTCATATCCTGTTGTTCCATTGATCTGCCCAGCAAGATAAAGATTGCTAATCTTCTTAGTTTCAAGTGTTAAAAACAGTTCTCTTGGATCTATATAGTCATATTCTATGGCATATCCCGGCCTTATAATGGATACATCCTCTAAACCACTGATATTATTACATATTTCTTGTTGAACTTCAGCTGGTAGTGATGTTGAGATACCATTTGGGTAAATTGTATGGTCATTAAGCCCTTCTGGCTCTAAAAATATCTGGTGTCGACCTTTATCAGCAAATTTTACAATTTTGTCTTCTATCGATGGACAGTATCTTGGTCCAACACCCTGTATTCTACCAGAGTACATGGCGCTCTTAGATAAATTTTTTTCAATAATTTTATGAACATTATCGTTAGTGTAAGTCATACGACATGAAACTTGTTTATTAATATTTTTTTTAGTTAAGAAAGAAAAAAAATAAGGATCATCATCTGCAAATTGTTCTTCTAAGTTTTCATAATTAATTGTTCTTGAATCAAGTCGGGGAGGGGTTCCTGTTTTTAATCTTCCTATTTTAAAATTGTATTTTTCTAATTGTTCACTTAATCCTATAGAAGGTTTCTCATCATACCTTCCGGCTGGCGTTCTTTCATCACCTATATGTATCAAACCATTTAAAAAGGTGCCTGTTGTAAGTATTAACTTAGAACATAAAACTTTTTTACCTTCTTTAGTTTCAAAACCATTTATTGTATTTTTATTAAAAATAAACTTAATTACTGGATCTGAAAAAATACTTAAATTACAGTAATTTACAAGTTTTTCTTGCATATATTTACGGTATAATGATCTATCTGATTGAGTTCTTGGTCCTCGAACTGCTGGGCCTCTGCTTCTGTTTAATAATCTAAATTGTATTCCTGATTTATCCGCAACTTCACCCATGACACCATCGAGGGCATCTATCTCTCTTACTAAATGACCTTTACCCAAGCCACCTATTGCAGGGTTACATGACATCTCTCCAATTGTTTCTATTTTGTGTGTAAACAAAGCAGTGTTAACACCTAATCGTGCAGAGGCTGCAGCAGCCTCACAGCCTGCGTGCCCACCACCTATTACCACAACATCAAATGATAAATCATTTTTCATAAGCTAAATTTATAACTGATTATTATATTTACAAGGTACGTATAGTTTTCCCTAAATAAGCTTTAATTATATGCGTTTTTTAAGAGAATAGGAGTAAAAACAAGGTAAATAAGGTATTATTTACCTATACAGAAATCGTTGAAAATACTGCCTAATATCTCCTCAACATCTACTTTTCCAACAATCATACCAAGATGCCTAGTAGCTAACCTTAAATCTTCTGCAGCTTTATCAAAATCTTCATCTTCCTTTTTTTTATTAAAATTTTTTAGATGCTCTAAACATTGTTCAAGATGTTGTCTGTGTCGTTCTCTTGTAATTAAAATATCACCACTTGTTATAAATTTATTTTTTAAATTATTTTTTATTTTTAAAATTAATTCATCAATGTTTAGATTTTCTTTAATTGAAATTAATACATGATTTAATTTTTTAATTTCTGGATCAATATCTCCATTTAAAAGATCTGATTTATTTATTACTAAAATTGCATTTTGATCTAACAAACCCTTCAAAATATCAGTAAAATCAAGGTTTTTTGCATCAACGACGACTAACTTTAAATCTGCTTCTTCAGCTCTATTTAAAGAAAGTTTGATACCTTTTTTTTCAATTTCATTTTTAGATTCTCTTATACCGGCAGTATCAGAAACAATTACTGGGTAACCATCTATGTTAAGATGAGTTTCAATTACATCTCTTGTTGTTCCAGCAATCTCCGAAACTATTGCAACATCTCTATTTGATAGATGATTTAAGAGACTAGATTTTCCTGCATTGGTTGGTCCAAGAATTGCAATCTTAAAACCTTCTCTAATTCTTTCCCCAACTTTTTGATCATTTAAAATTTTTTTAATATCTATAAAAACTTCATCTGAGCTTTTTTTAATTTCTTTTAAAATATCAATTGGCAAATCTTCATCTGGAAAGTCTATTTTAGCTTCAACGTGAGATAAAATTTTTAAAAGTTTTTCTCTTAAAAAATTAAATTGATCTGAAGATTTTCCATTCATAATTTTAATCGCTTGCTGTCTTTGAATTTCAGTTTCAGAAGAAATTAAATCTGCAATGCTCTCTGCTTTAAGTAAATTTATTTTTCCATTTTGAAATGCAAGTTTTGTAAACTCGCCTGGTTCTGCTAACCGACAATTTTCGATGTTTGAAATAGAAGAGTGTAGGGCATCAATTACGGCCTTGCTTCCATGTACCTGTATTTCAGCCATATCTTCACCTGTGTAGCTCTCAGGCCCAGGAAACCACAGTATTATACCCTCATCAATTAGCTCAGAAGTATTGATTTTGTTGATTTTTCTGAGAGTTGCCACCCTTGGTTTTGGAACATTTTTGCCAGTTAATAATTCAATTGCTTTAGACGTTTCTTGACCCGAAATTCTTATGACAGCGATACCGGATACCCCGGGTCCACTTGATAAAGCGTAAATTGTCATTTGAAGATTATAGCTTCAAATCAAGGTGTCTGTAAAACTTTAATTGTAATAATGAAATATTATGCTGGCTTATTCATTGAGTTAAAAAACTCAGCATTATTTTTTGTATCTTTTAATTTTGAATTGATAAATTCAATTGCATCCATTGTTCCCATTGGTGCAATTATTCTTCTAAGAACATTCATTTTTTGTAAATCATTTTTATCAAATAATAATTCTTCTCTTCTAGTTCCAGATTTTGTTATGTCGATTGCTGGATAAATTCTTTTATCTGCAATTTTTCTATCAAGAACAGTTTCACTATTTCCTGTTCCTTTAAATTCTTCAAAAATAACTTCATCCATTCTGCTACCAGTGTCGATTAGAGCAGTTGAGATAATTGTTAAAGATCCACCTTCTTCAATATTTCTTGCAGCACCAAAAAATCTTTTGGGTCTTTGAAGTGCATTTGCATCCACACCACCAGTTAAAACTTTTCCCGAACTTGGAATAACTGCATTGTAAGCTCTTCCTAATCTTGTGATTGAATCCAATAATATAACAACATCTTTTTTATGTTCTGTTAATCTTTTTGCCTTTTCTATAACCATTTCAGCAACAGCCACGTGCCTTTGTGCGGGTTCATCAAAAGTTGAACTAATTACTTCGCCTTTAACTGTTCTTTGCATGTCTGTAACTTCTTCTGGTCTTTCGTCAATTAATAAAACAATCAAATAACTTTTTGGATAATTCTTAGCAATTGAGTTTGCGATACTTTGTAAAATCATTGTCTTTCCAGCCTTGGGAGGTGAAATTATTATTGATCTTTGGCCTTTTCCAATTGGACTAACAAGATCAATCAGTCTTGGTGTTAAATCTGGTTTTTTTTCAATTTTTGTAGTTTCAACTTCCATCACCATTTGCTCATCCGGATAAAGAGGTGTTAAGTTATCAAACGCAATTTTATGTCTTGCTTTTTCTGGTTCTTCAAAATTAATTTTACTTACCTGAAGTAATGCAAAATATCTTTCGCCTTCTTTGGGTGCTCTAACCGGCCCTTCTATTGTGTCGCCAGTTCTTAATCCAAATTTTCGAATTTGACTTGGGCTCACATATATATCATCTGGTCCTGGCAAATAGTTTGACTCCATTGCTCTTAAAAAACCAAATCCGTCTTGCAATAATTGCAAAACACCTGCTCCCGTAATTTCCTCTTTTTCTGCAACTTTTTTTAAAATAGCAAAAAGAATTTCTTGTTTTCTTAAAGTGCTTGCGTTCTCAATACCAAGTTCTTCGGCTTGAGTAATAAGTTGTTCAGATGATTTTAATTTTAACTCTTGAATATTCATGATTAATTTTTGTAAGGACTAAATAGATACCTATAATATATATACTCAGAATGTTATTTCAACCCCAGATTGGCTTAAAAATAACAAGAAAAACAATGAAAATAAGCATTACAGTTGGAATTTCATTAATTATTCTAAAGAATTTTGAAGACCTGGAGTTAGAATTATTTTTAAGAGACGTAAGGCATTTTCCAAGATAGTCATTATATACTGATAACAAGATCACTAAAACTAACTTTATTTGCATCCATAGTTGAGAAAATATTTCTATTCCATTGAGGTAAATTAAAATTAAACCAAAGATCCAAGTAAATATCATTGCTGGACGCATTATGTAAAAGAAAAGTCTTTTCTCCATAACCTCAAATATATCTGTGGCTTCTTTTTTTTCTTTATTCTCTACATGATAAACAAAAATTCTTGGAAGATACAAAAGACCAGCCATCCAAGAGACAACAGCTATCAGATGTAAACTTTTAAATAATAAATAACTATTCATAATTTAAACATGGGCATTTAATAAATTGATTGGGACACTGTATCTTTGGAGGAAAAAGTTCTCCATTAAAATTGTAATCTTGTTTGTTGATTATTAAATTGGACAAGGCCTTTATATAATTTTCATTTGTGCCCAAAGCTGGCACTCTAGTATAGTTTTTACAGCCATTTTTATCAGCTAATTCTTTATACTCTATGTCTAGCTCAACAAGAGTTTCGGAATGTTCTGATACGAACGCTATAGGAACTAAAACAATATGTTTCCCTAGTTTTGAATTTTCTATAATTATATCTTCTGTGGATGGACCAATCCACTTTAAGGGTCCAACACGACTTTGATAACTTAATACCCAATCTAAGTATTCAATATTTAGAGACTTAACAATTTTATTAACAGATTGTTCTACTTGCCATTGATAAGGGTCACCTTTTTTTATATTTTTTTCTGGAAGACCGTGTGCAGAAAAAATTAATTTAAAATTTTTTAAATTATTAATCTTTTTTATTATTTCTTCTTTGTGGGCCAAAACAAAATTCTCGTCTGTAGGATAACAACAAATTGTACTTGTTTTGACTTTAAGATTATTTTTTTTACAAATATCTTTCCATTCTTTTATCGATGAGCCTGACGTTGCTGCAGAATATTGGGGATATAGTGGCATTAATATAATTTCATCTGGATTGAAATTTTTTACATTTTTTAAAACTTCCTCTGCTCTTGGGTGCCAACATCTCATAACAATAAAGCATTTGTATTCTGAAGCTTGATCATCATTATTGAGTTTTTGCTCAAGTGCTTTTGATTGTTCTTCTGTTAGTTTCAAAATGGGGGATGAACCACCAAGTTCTTGGTATATCTTTTTGGCGATTGGGGCTCTTCTGTTAGAAATTAGCTTAGCCAAAGGATACCTAAAAAAAGTAGGTAAATTTAATATTGCCGGATCATTAAATAGATTAAATAAAAATGGTTCTACGTTTTCCAGTTTGTCGGGACCTCCTAAATTAAAAAGAATTACAGCTTTTTTCATTAATAATCTTTTACGGTATTAACTAAATATTCGAACATATTAGGATCTGTTTCAGGTAATACTCCGTGTCCTAAATTAAAAATGTAAGGATGATCTTTAAAAATATCTAAATATTTTATTGCCTCTTTTTTTAACGTTTCTTTATCTGATAATAATATTTTTGGATCAAGCCCTCCTTGAATTGGAATTTCTACCTCATCTAAGATTTTTTTTGGATCGACGTTATAATCAATGCCCACTACATCTGGTTTAACAATATCACAAAATTCACTATAATTTTTAATCTCCCTAGGAAAACAAATAACAGGAGTATTTAAAGATTTAACATAATTAACGAGATTAAGAGTTGGTGAGTAAATATAATTAGGTAAATCTTTCTCTGCTAATAGCCCTGCCCAACTATCAAAAATTTGAATTACATTTGCCCCATTATCAATTTGATTTTTAATATGAATTTTTAAAAATTTTTCTAAAATTAATAAAATTCTATTAATTAAGAAATCATCTTTAAAAAAATCATCTTTTAACTTTTTCTTAGGAGATTGTTGGTTAATTATATAAACCAGTAAAGTCCATGGCGCCCCCACAAATCCTATTGTATTCTTATCTTTGGTAATATTATTTGTGCTTACTTTTTTAATTGCTTTATAAACTGGATAAACTCTTTCAACAAAATCTATTTCATCTATTTTAGACATCTCTTCTAAATTTAATTCTCCAAGTTTAGGTCCAAAACCTTTTTCAAACTCAACCTTTTGTTTGAGCCCATATGGCAACATTAAAATATCTGAAAAAATTATTGCAGCATCTAAATTAAATCTTTTTAAAGGTTGTAAGGTTATTTCGGCTGATAAATTTTCATTCAAACATAGATTTATAAAATTTGGATTTAGTTTTCTTATTTCTCTAAATTCAGGAAGATATCTTCCAGCCTGTCTCATTATCCAAATAGGATTAATTTTTGTGTTTTTATTTATTATTACTTCATGTAGAGGGGTCATATTAAAATAATATATATAATTATTGTATTAGTATTATGTGTTGTGAATATTGATGATAAGTTTTTTTTAACATTTTATTAACAACTTAATAACAATTATAAATTAATTAAATTGTTTAAATTGAAGCTTTTTAAATTTTTATACAATATGTTGTATAATTTTATCCATATGTTTGTTAGTGTTAATAAAAGCCTTATTTTACAATGATTATTAACAATTATTTAAATTGAGTAATTTTATTAAAATAATACAAATTTATTAACAATTTATTCATGAGTAATACATATCAAATTTATCTTATATCAGATTCAACAGGCGAAACCCTTGATAGAATTTTTCTGGCTTTAAAAGCTCAATTTAAAAATATTGAATACAAAGTTCATTCTTATTCTTTTACGAGAACTGAAAATCAAATTCTTAAAATTTTACAAGATGCAAAGAAAAATGAAAACCCGGTAATTCTTTATACGATTGTAGATAATAATTTAGCAAAATATTTAGCTAATGTAAGTGAAGAAAAAAAAATACCATGTTTTGGCGTTCTAGGAAATTTGATTTTAAATTTTTCTAAAATACTTAACCAAAAAGCTTCTCATGAACCGAGTGGTCAACACGTACTTAACGAAGAATATTATGATCGGATAGAGGCCATCCAATTTACAATGAACCATGATGACGGTAATTTAATTAATGATGTTGAAAAATCAGATATTATATTGGTAGGTGTGAGTAGAACCAGCAAAACACCTACGTCAATTTATTTAGCAAACAAAGGATATAAAACATCAAATATTCCACTTGTAAATGAAAACTCTTTACCCAAAAAACTCAAAGATAATCCGCAATTAACTTGTGTTGTGGGTTTAAACACCGAACCAGAAAGACTGGTAGATTTAAGAAAAAATAGGATGAATTCTCTAAAAGAAACTGAAAACACCAAATATATAAATATAGAAAACATCAAAAAAGAAATCATGGATGCAAAAAAAACTTTTCAAAAATATAGGTGGCCTTCAATTGATGTTACAAGAAAATCAGTAGAAGAAACTGCCGCTTCTATAATAAAAATACATGAAATATATTTAAATAATGTTGAGTAGAATTATTCTTGCTTCAAAAAGTAAAGTTAGAAAAAATATTTTAGATAATTATAAAATTTTAAATGAAGTAAAACCCTCAAACGTAGACGAGGACATTATTAAAAATGCTTTGATTAAAGAAAAGGCATCACCAGAAATAATATCTAAAAATTTAGCTGAGCTTAAAGCAAATAAAGTTAGCTCAAATCAACCAGGTGAACTTGTTTTAGGAGCCGATAGTGTAATTGACTTAGAAAATGAATTAATATCAAAGCCAGAAAATAGAGATGAAGCTATGGAAATTCTTAAAAAACTTAACGGAAAAAAACACTATTTAATTAGCTCTGTTTGTATTTCGAAAAATGGCGCAATGATTTGGAATCATACCGATAAAGCCGAATTAACAATGAAAAATTTTACAAATGAAGATCTAAAAAAATATTTGGCCAAGATATCTGATGACAACTTATATGCTTATAATGTTTATCAAATTGAAGGTGAGGGTAGAAATTTATTTTCTAATATTACGGGTGATGAAAATACAATAATGGGTCTTCCAATAATAAAAATCAAAGAATATCTAGACACATTATAATGAAAAAATTTTTAGTTATAGGCAATCCAATTAATCACTCATTATCCCCAAAATTACATAATTATTGGATTAAAAAAAACAATATCAAAGCTGTCTATAACAAACAAAAATTAAATGAAAATGATTTAGAAAATATTATTTTTCAATTAAAAGAAAAAAAAATTAATGGTATTAATGTTACTGTCCCATTTAAAAAAGTAGTTATTCCTTTTCTAGATGAATTAACTGCAGATGCAAACAAGACTAAGTCTGTAAACACTATTTATTTAAATAATAATAGGTTAATAGGTGACAACACAGATATAATTGGTTTTCAAAAAAGTGTTGATGATTTTAAGTATGATCTTAACAACAAAGAAGTTTTTATTCTTGGTGCCGGAGGTGTGGTTCCATCAATAGTTTTTGCTTTAATCAAGATGAAAGTTTCAAAAATAATAATAAGCAACAGGACTAGAGAAAAAGCAGAAATTTTAAAAAATTTATTTAAAGAAATTGAAATCGTAGAGTGGGGTAAAGTACCAAACTTTGACATGATAATTAATGCAACAAGCATGGGTTTAAAAAAAGAAGACAAAATAAATATTGATTTTCCATCCTCTACAAAAAATAAATTTTTCTATGATGTCATTTACAATCCTAAAGAGACAAATTTTTTAAAAATTGGAAAAAGTTTAGGTAATAAAACTTTAAATGGTAAATTGATGTTTATTTATCAAGCTGTTTCGGCTTTCAATATCTGGCATGGACTAGAACCTAAAATAAATCAAGAAGTTATAGAATTTTTAGATTAATGATTAAAATAGGAATTTTAGGAGATATTGGTTCTGGAAAGAGTTATGTTGCTCAAAATTTTGGATATCCAATCTTCAACGCTGATTATGAGGTTGCTAAGATATATAACCAAAATAAAAATATTTTTAATAAGTTAAAAAAAAGTTTACCAAAATATATTCATTCATTTCCAATAGAAAAAAAAGAAATTTCTACTGCAATTTTAGCTGATGAAAATAATTTAAAAAAAATTGTTAAAATTGTTCATTTAGAAATAAGAAAAAAAATAAACACCTTCTTAAAAAAAAATAAAAATAAGAAAATAGTAATTTTAGATATTCCATTATTACTAGAGAATAAAATTAATAAAAAAAAGGATATATTAGTTTTTGTCCAATCTAAAAAATCAGAAATTGCAAAAAGATTAAAAAAAAGAAAAAATTTTAATCAAAAGCTTTTGAAAAAATTTAAATCTATCCAATACTCAACAAATTATAAAAAGAAAAAATCTGATTACATTATTAAAAATAATTTTACAAAAAAATCAATCAATGATGGCATAAGAAATATTTTAAAAGAAATTATATAAATGAAAGAAGTAGTATTAGATACCGAGACAACAGGCATATCAATAAAAGAGGGCCATAGAATTGTTGAAATTGGCTGTATAGAACTTGAAAATTTAATACCAACAAAAAACAAGTTTCATTGTTATTTGAATCCAGAAAGAAAAGTTTCAGAAAAAGCATTAGAAGTTCACGGATATACAGATGAATTTTTAGCCACTCAAAAAAAATTTAGTGATGTTGGAGAACAATTTTTAGAATTTATAAAAAATAAAAGATTGGTTATTCATAATGCTGATTTTGATTTAGGTCATTTAAATAATGAATTAGCTATACTGGGAAAAAAAAAGATAGAAAATGAGATTGTAGATACTTTAATTCTAGCTAGAGACAAATTTCCAGGATCACCTGTTAGCTTGGATGCTCTTTGTAAGAGGTATAGAATTGATAATTCAAAAAGAACACAACACACAGCCTTAATTGATTGTGATTTGTTAGCTAAAGTTTATATAAACTTAATAGATCAAAAAGAACCAACATTAAATTTCCAAAGTGAAGAAGTGGCAATTAAACAAGAAAATAATACAAATAAAGATTATTATAAAAAAATTGTTAAACTAACTGATGAAGAATTAAAAAAACATAGAGAGTATTTAAAAAATAATCTTAAAAAAAATTTCTTTTAGTTAAGTCTTTGGTTATAAAGTTTTTCAAAATCAATTTTTTTTTCAAATTTAACATTCGGGTATCCAGAATTATGTAAAAGATTTAAAAATGATTTTTCTAATCCAGGATAAATATCAATTTGAACATCACATAGTATTATCTTTTCAAGGTCTTTTTTTTCTTTAATTTCATCGTCAATTTCTACAATCGTTGAATAATTTATTTCAAAAAAAGATTTTTTTTTATTATTTTGTTTATCCTCAAATTTCAAAATTGTATTTACTTCAATCATTTTGTTTTTCACAGCTTTAGAATTTATATCAATATTAAGTTGGTATTTTGAAATATAATCTTTTACAAAAATATAAGTTTCGATGTCAGGGGTTTCACTGGACATATCTTTGATATAATTACTTAGAATTTTATATTTTTTTGTCATCTTCTTCTTCTATATCTTCAAAGTCTCCCTCAATGAAATTATTTTTTTCTGTTTCAGTCTTTTTATGTTTGAATTTAATAAAAAATTTTTTTAATAAAAAATTTCTTGAAATAGGAAATATTATTAAAAATCCAATGATATCTGTAGCAAAGCCAGGAATTATTAAGAGAAGGGCTGCAAAAGCTATTGCAGTCCCCGAAAACACCTCATATGTTGGCGCTTTATTTTTGCTAATCTGTTCAAATCCAGATTTTAGAGTATTTAAACCTTCATATTTTGCATAATAAACTCCAATAATTGCAGTAGTGAATATGAGTAAAATTGTAGTAACAGCACCAATTTGAGAACCAATTTTTATCAGAAGAAAAATTTCAACAGCGGGAACTAAAATAATAGATAATAAAATTGGGTTCATTTGTCCATAATCTAAATTGCTAGTTGAAATTAATCAACATAGTAATTACTATAAAGGCAATGAATTATAGTTTTGAATACATAGACATCATTCTTCTTGCAATGATAGCTGGTTTTATATTTTTAAGGTTAAGAGGAATTCTTGGTAAGAGAACTGGATTTGAAGGTAAGGCACCTACTCAATTTGATAAAATCTTAAAAGAAGCAGTTGTTAAGCAAGCTCCAAAACAGGTTGATATTTTTGATGAAGAAGCACAGAAAGAATTTTTAAAAGGTGCAAGAATTGCTTACGAGACTATAATTACTGATTTTAGCGATAATGATAATAAAATAACAACAAGCAAACCACTATTAAATAAAAATATATACAACCAATTTAATGAAGCCCTAAAAGAGAGAAATTCTAGAGGACATTTTGCAGAAATTACATTTATAGGCATAAATTCAGCAGAAATTAAAGAACACAAAAAAGTTGATAAAATTTTAAATGTAACTGTGGATTTTATAGCTGAAGTGATCACTTGCATAAAAGATAAAAATCAAAAAATTATATCTGGAGATCCTAAAAGAATTAAAAAAATTTATGATACTTGGGTATTTTCAAGAGATACCATGTCTTCAAACCCCAATTGGCAATTAGTTGACACTTTAACTTAATTGACAAATAAAATTTCAGATAAAGATAAAAAAGATTGGGAAAATTTCCTCTCTAGTGAAGAAAAACTCCTAGATAAAGATTTAAAATTTAAAAAAAAAAATTATAATAAAACAAATTCAATTGATTTACATGGATATACTCTTGAAGAAGCAAACAAAGCTATTCAAGATTTTATAAATAAGTCATATGAAAAAAATATTAACAAATTAATTGTTGTCACTGGAAAAGGTATTCATTCTAATAATGAAACAAATCCATATGTTTCAAAAGACTTAAGTATTTTAAAATATTCTGTGCCTGAATTTATAAAAAAAAATGTTGAAATAATGAAAAAAATATCTGAAATAAAAAATGCAGAAATTGAAGATGGTGGTAGTGGAGCTTTCTATATATATTTAAAAAAGAAAAAATGATTATTTGGTTAGCATCATATCCTAAGAGTGGAAATACATTAGTGAGGTCGATGCTCTCAGCATATTTTTTTTCTCAAGATGGTAATTATAATTTTGAATTAATCAAAAATATTAAACAATTTCCTCATGGAGGTTTTTTTTTAAATATGGGAATTGATATTAATAATCAAAATGAAACAATAAAAAACTATATAAAAGCCCAGGAGTCTTTTAATAAAAAAAATGCAATTCAATTTTTAAAAACGCATAGTTTCCTTTTTAATTTTAATAAAAATTATCCCTTTACAAATTTTGATAATACTCTTGGGGTAATTTACATCGTAAGAGATCCAAGAAATATTGTGACATCTTTTTCCAAATTTAAAAGCTTAACAGTTGAAAAAACAGCAGATTTTATGATTAGTGGAGCTGGTGATGGTTTAGTTTGGACAAATAATTGGTCTATTAACTATCATAGTTGGAAATTATTCAAAGAATATGAAAGATATTTATTAGTAAAATATGAGGATTTAATTAGTAAACCAGATAAAACTTTTTTAAAAATTTTAGAATTTATCCATAAACTTAATAAAACCAATTTTGAACTAGATAAAAAAAAATTTGAAAATGTAATTAAAACAACGAGTTTTGATAATATGCAAAATTTAGAAAAAGAAAAAGGTTTTAGCGAGAGTTGGGTTGATGAAAAAACAGGAAAGAAAATACCTTTTTTTTACTTAGGACCAAAAAATGACTGGAGAAATAAATTAGATACTCAAATTGTAGAAAAGCTTGAAAAAGCTTTTAAATCAGAAATGGAAGAACTAGGTTATATATAATTTTACAATATAAATTTTGAAAGGTCAGTATCTTTTACTAAATTATCTAAATTTTTATTAATATATTCTTTATTTATAACAATCTTTTCCCCAGCACGGTCAGTTGCCGTGAAGCTTATTTCATCTAAAATTTTTTCTATAATTGTATGCAATCTTCTAGCACCAATATTTTCAACAGTTGAATTTACTTCAGATGCAATATTTGCAATTGTATCAATTCCATCCTCAGAAAATTCAAGTTCAACATTTTCAGTTTTTAATAAAGCCACATATTGTTTAATTAAACTGAAATCTGGTTCTCTTAAAATTCTTTTAAAGTCATCACTAGTTAATGCTTCTAGCTCAACTCTTATTGGCAATCTTCCTTGCAGTTCAGGTAGCAGATCAGAAGGTTTTGCGAGTTGAAATGCTCCAGAAGCAATGAATAAGATATGATCAGTTTTAATTGGACCATGTTTTGTATTTACTGTGGTTCCTTCTATTAAAGGCAATAAATCTCTTTGAACACCTTCACGAGATACATCCCCACCAACTCTATCTGTTCTTGCAGAAATTTTATCTATTTCATCAAGAAAAACTATACCATTATTTTCTGTAGATAGTTTTGCAGCCTTAATAATTTTATCCTGTTCAATTAATTTATCTGCTTCATCGTTAATTAGTATTTCATGGGATTCTTTCACCGTCATTTTCTTCTTTTTTTCTTTATTGCCCATTGATTTTCCAAGCATTTCTCCAATATTTATCATGCCTACATTTGCCCCAGGCATTCCAGGTATCTCAAAGGAAGTATTACTTGATCCATTGTCACTAACAGCTATTTCAATTTCATTATCATCTAAATCACCATTTCGAAGTCTTTTTCTAAAACTTTCTCTTGTTGCAAGGCTTGCTTTTTTTCCGACTAATGCATCTAATACTTTTTCTTCAGCTGATTTTTGGGCTTGAGCATGAACTTCTTTTCTCATTTTTACTTTCTCTAATGCAATCGAGATTTCCATTAAGTCTCTTATTATTTGTTCTACATCTCGTCCAACATAACCAACTTCAGTAAATCTTGTGGCCTCAACTTTAACAAATGGTGCTTCAGCAAGTTTTGATAGTCTTCTGGAAATTTCTGTTTTACCAACTCCTGTTGGCCCAATCATTAAAATATTTTTTGGTAAAACTTCATTTTTCATTTCACCTTTGAGAGCTTGTCTTCGCCACCTATTTCTCAGTGCAACAGCTACTGCTTTTTTAGCTTTGTTTTGTCCTACAACAAATCTATCTAGCTCAGAAACTATCTCTCTTGGAGATAATGAACTTACTAGGGAACTTTCTTCCTTAGCACTTTTATCTTTAGGAACCAAAGGAGTTACGTTTGAGTTTTCCATTATATTTTTAGAACCTTAATATTATCATTTGTAAACACACAAATTTCTGAAGCAACTTTAATTGCTTTTTTTGCAATCTCTTCAGCACTCTTATCTGTTTCCATTAAAACTTTTCCAGCAGCCAAAGCATAATTTCCACCTGATCCAATTCCGATTACATCACCTTCTGGTTCTAATACATCACCTGTTCCAGAAATTATATAGCTATGCTCTTTATCACCGATCGCCATTAATGCTTCTAATCTTCTTAAATATTTATCAGTTCTCCAATCTTTTGCTAATTCAACAGCTGCTCTAGATAAGTTACCTGCATGTTTTTCAATTTTTGCTTCTAATCGCTCAAATAGTGTAAGTGCATCTGCTGTTGATCCAGCAAAACCGGCAACCACATCTCTTTTTTCTATTTTTCTAATTTTTGAAGCTGTACTCTTAACGACAGTATTTCCCATACTAACTTGTCCATCACCAGCAACTACTACTTCATTATTTTTTCTTACAAGTACAATTGTTGTCATAAAGGATAAATGGTAATTATTTATAATACTTCAAGTGTATATACTGATATTGATATAGTTGGATTATGTATGTATACCTTTACAAAATATGTCTAGAAAAGGAAAAGTATCCAGAAAAACAAAAGAAACCAGTATTAGCGTTGAGGTTAATATTGATGGAAAAGGCAAATACCAAATCGATACTGGTATAGGTTTTTTAGATCATATGCTTGAACAATTATCGAAGCATTCTCTTATAGATTTAAAAGTTAAAGCAAAAGGTGACACTCACATTGATCTTCACCACACAACAGAAGATACAGGGATAGCAATCGGTGAAGCATTAAAAAAAGCTGCAAAAAAATTTGTAGGAATAAAACGTTATGCACACAGAGTTATTCCAATGGATGAAACTTTAACAAGAGTTGCTATTGATGTTTCAAATAGACCTTATTTAATTTGGAAAGTAAAATTAAAAGTAGAAAAACTTGGTGAGATGGACACAGAATTATTTAAGGAATGGTTCCAAGCATTTTCTCAATCTGCTGGTATTACTATGCACGTTGAAAATATTTACGGAGACAATAGTCACCACATTATTGAGTCTTGCTATAAAGCTTTAGCGAGATCATTAAGAGAAGCATTAGAGATGGATCCTAGAAGCAAGAAGAGTATTCCATCAACTAAAGGCTCATTATAAGTTTAATGAATGTCACAATTGTTGATTATAATTCGGGCAACATTAGCTCTGTTATAAATTCTTTTAAAGAAGTTGCTAAAGAAAAAATAAATATTGGAGTAACCTCAGATTTAGAAAAGATAAAATTGAGTGACAAGGTAGTATTACCAGGCCAAGGCTCGTTTAAAAGCTGTTTTGATGCTCTAAACAGTATCAATGGCTTAGTGGATACCTTAAATGAATTTGCAATTAATAATAAAAAACCACTGCTTGGTATTTGTGTTGGACTTCAAATGTTTGCAGATATTGGCTATGAGGAAACTGAAACTAATGGTTTAGGTTGGATTTCTGGAAAGGTATCTAAGATTAACAATCAAAATAACAAATATAAACTTCCCCACATTGGCTGGAACGAAATAAATATTCTAAAAGATAGTAAAGTTTTTAAAGATATAGAAAATAATTCTCATATGTATTTTGTTCACAGTTATGAATTTATTCCAAATGATAAGTCAGTTATAGTTGCAACAACTGATTATTCATCAAATATAGTTTGCGCTGTTGAAAAAGAAAATATATTTGGAACACAGTTTCACCCTGAAAAAAGTGATAAAACTGGTCTAAAAATAATTGATAATTTTATAAATTTATAAAATGAAAATATTTCCAGCAATAGATATTAAAGATAAAAAATGTGTAAGGTTGGTTAAAGGAGACTTTGATAATAAAACTGAATATAAAATATCACCAGTTGAGCAAGCTAGTAAATTTAAAGATCATGGTTTTAAAAATTTACATCTAGTTGATTTGGATGGAGCTTTAACAGGTGATACAATTAATTTGAATATCATACAAGAAATAGTAAATAAATTTGATTTAAGTATTGAAGTTGGTGGTGGTGTTAGAAACATTGATAGTATTCAAAAATATACTGATGCTGGTGTAGAAAAAGTTATTTTAGGAAGTGCTGCTATAAAAGATAAAAATTTTTTAAAAGAAGCATGTATAAAATTTCCAAACAAAATTGCTTTAGGACTAGATGCTAAGGATGGTTATCTTTCTATATCAGGTTGGAAGGAAAATTCTAACCAATTAACTTTAGATTATTTAAATGAAGTAAACAATTTTGGTGTTAGTAGATTAATTTATACTGATATCAATAGAGATGGTATGAAACAAAGTCCAAATTTTGAAGAAACTGCAAAGGTTGCCGACACATCTAATTGTCCTGTAATTATTTCTGGTGGAGTTTCTTCAATAGACGACATTAAAAAAGCCAAGGAATTAAACAACAAGAATATTGAAGGTATTATAGTTGGAAAAGCAATTTATGATGGTGATATTAAATTAGAGGAATTAGTGAAGGAATTAGATGCTTAAAAATAGAATTATACCTTGTTTAGATGTTAAAAATGGTCGTGTAGTAAAGGGTATTAACTTTGTTGATTTAAAAGATGCTGGAGATCCAGTAGAGCAGGCTAAAATTTATTCAGACGGTGGGGCAGATGAAATTTGTTTTTTAGATATCACTGCATCAAATGAAGACAGAGACACTATTTATGATGTTGTAAAGAAGACTTCTAAAAAATGCTTTGTTCCTTTAACCGTTGGAGGTGGTGTGAGAAGTATTGATGATATAAATAAATTACTTAATTGTGGAGCAGATAAAGTTTCCATCAATACTACGGCGGTTCAAAATCCAGAAGTAGTAGTAGAAAGTTCTAAAAAATTTGGTTCACAATGTATTGTTGTTGCAATAGACGCAAAAAAAAATGGAGATAAATTTGAAATTTTCACTCATGGTGGAAGAAATAATACAGGAGTTGATGCTATCGAATTTGCAGAAAAAATGGAAAATAGCGGTGCGGGAGAACTATTGGTAACTTCAATGGATAGAGATGGTACCCAAGTTGGTTATGATATTGAACTAATATCTAAGATATCATCTAAAGTAAATATTCCAGTTATTGCATCCGGTGGAGTAGGAAATTTGGATCATTTAGTGGATGGAATTAAATTAGGAAATGCTAACGCAGTTTTAGCTGCATCTATATTTCATTATGGCAAACATTCAGTAAAAGAAGCTAAGGAATATTTGGATTCAAAAGGAATACCTGTTAGAATTTAGTATGCTTAGTACATTAGAAAATTTGATAAAACTTGCCCGAGAAAGAAAGTCATCACCTGTAGAAGGGTCTTACACAAATAAATTGCTTACTGATAAAGTGTTAAGCAAAGCAAAAGTTTTAGAAGAAGTTGATGAATTAATTGAAGCTATAGAAGAGGGTACAAATAAAATACATGAGGCAGCGGATGTGTTCTATCATTTATTGATGTATTTAGAGGCTAATGATGTAAAAATTGAAGAAGTGATGCAGGAATTAGAAAAAAGAAAAAAATGAGTTATAATAACAATAATATTTTTGCGAAAATATTAAGAGGAGAAATACCTTGTAACAAAATTTATGAAGATAACTTTATTTTATCATTTCACGATATCAATCCTCAAAAAAAAATTCATGCTCTAGTTATCCCAAAAGGAAAATACATTAATCTGGATGATTTTAGTTTAAATGCTTCCTCAGAAGAGATGGTTGGTTTAATTAAGGGAATAAATATAGTAGCTAAAAAACTAGGTATTTCAACAGAAGTAGGCAAAGGATACAGAGCACTTACTAATATAAGCAATGATGGCGGTCAAGAGGTTCCACATTTACACTTTCATTTGTTTGGAGGTGAAAAAGTTGGAAAAATGGTTGAGTGACACAAGAAATCCAAAGAAATTATTTAGAAATAAACTCAATTCAAAATCTGAATATAACCATCGATCCTTCCGAAGAATATTCTTTAAATTTATTAGAACCACTAAATTTTCAGTTAAATAAATTTTTTTATAAAAATATCGGCAAAAAACATAAATGGATTGACCGATTGGTTTGGACAGAAACTCAATGGATAGATTATGTTTCTAGTGAGAAGGTCAAAACGTATGTATTAAAATATAAAGAAGATTTAGCAGGTTTTTTTGAATTAATTTTCCATAGCGAAAAAAATGAAGTTGAAATTGCTTACCTCGGATTATTGGAAGAATTTCAAAATAAAAAATTAGGATCATATTTATTATCCCAAGCAATCCAAAAATCATTTAAAAGAGATATCATTAGAGTTTGGGTTCATACATGCTCTCTAGATCATAAAAATGCTTTAAATAACTATATTGCTAGAGGCATGAAAATTTTTAAAACAGAAACTATTAGAATCTAGTTTTGTGAAGGTAATTTAAACAAATCTATTTCAATCTGTTGATTAACCAAAACAGAAGATAGATGAGTAAAATTGACATTTTGATAAATATCTACCGTCTGCCACCCGATTAAATTTAATGTTTCTTTATTAAAATAAACATTTATTTCATGATCATTTTCTTTAATTGCAAAACTTATATAAGTTTTGTCTGATATCGTCTCTTTTAAATTATATATTTTTTTTATCAAAAAATCTTTATCTAAAATTAAATCTAACGGTGTTTTATTGAGGGGGTAATTATAAAAACTAGTTATAGTTTTAACTACTAACGATTTACCATTAGAAACTAATATTTTATTATTTCTTTTATATTTGCAATAAATCTTTTTTGGATATTCAATTATACAATTTCCATTTTCTATTTTACCATTAATATTTTGTTCAAAATTAAAATTTAGGTTTTTAGTATTTTGTAAATTTTCAATTATTTTATCTTTATTATTTGCTTGAGCATTAGAATATAAAATTAAAAAAATAAAAATAGATAAGTATTTAAACATCAAAGAACATCTCTTTTACCAACATGATTTGCCTTACTGACAATTCCATCGGCTTCCATCATATCGATAATTCTTGCAGCTCTATTATAACCAATTTGAAGTTTTCTTTGTAAAAATGATGTAGAAGCTTTTCCCTCTGATCTAATAATTTCTAATGCCTGCTGGTACAATTCATCTTTATCACCTTGGATTTGACTATCGCCAATCTCCTTTTCATCTGCGAAATTTAATATTTCATCTATATAATCTGGTTCAGCTTGAGTTCTTAATGAATTATTGATCTTTTCAATTTCATTATCTGATACAAAAGGAGCATGTATTCTGACTATTCTATTAGCTGACGACATATAAAGCATATCTCCTTTACCCAATAATTGTTCAGCTCCTTGTTCCCCAAGAATGGTCCTACTGTCGATTTTTGAGGTAACTTGAAAAGATATCCTGGTTGGAAAATTAGCTTTAATGGTACCTGTGATGACATCAACACTTGGTCTTTGAGTAGCCATTATTATATGAATTCCAGCAGCTCTAGCCATCTGAGATAATTTTTGAATGTAATTTTCAATTTCTTTACCAGCAACCAACATTAAATCAGACATTTCATCGACAACAACGACTATATAAGGCATTGGAAGTTTATGTTTCAAATTATATCCATCTATGTTTCTGACACCTTCTTTAGTCATTAATCTATATCTACTTTCCATTTCTTTAACGACCCAACCAAGTACAGAGGCTGCTTTTTTAGCTTCAGTAATTACCGGACAAAGTAGATGTGGAATACCTTCGTATGTTGAAAGCTCAAGCATCTTAGGGTCAATTAAAATAAATTTGCACCTATCAGGTGTGTGCCGATAAAGAAGAGATAAAATGATAGTGTTAATGCAAACTGATTTACCAGAGCCTGTGGTTCCTGCTATAAGTAAATGAGGCATAGAAGCTAAGTCACCAACAACTGGTTCACCAGAAATACTTTTACCAAGTGCTATTGGTAACTTAATATCTTTTTTTTTGAAATCTGTATTTTCCAAAATTTCACTTAAATAAACATTTTCTCTAATATTATTTGGAAGCTCTATCCCAACAGTATTGCTTCCAGGAATTGTAGATATTCTTGCAGATTCTGAGCTTGTGTTTCTAGCAATATCATCTGAAAGATTTATTATTTTAGAAACTTTGACCCCAGCTGCAGGCTCAAATTCGTTAAGAGTAACAACGGGACCATGACTTACTTTTTTTATATTTCCACTAACCCCAAAGTCCATTAATATTTTTTCTAAAAATTCAGAGTCATTAGAAATATTTTTTTCGGAATTCTCTCTTTCTTTTTTTGTTGGAATTTTTAATAATTCAACACTTGGTAGCTTAAATTTTATCTTCGTATCTGACTTACTTTCACTTTTAATAAAGGGCAAATCGCCTTGAATTAGACTTTTTATTTCATCTTGTGGAATGTATTCATTAATTATTTCACTTTTGTCTGTGTAATTTTTGTTATTTTTTTTGCTAATAAATTTAAAGATTTTTTTTATAAATTCAGAAAATTTTTTTGGACTGAAATTAAGACTAATAAGAAAAAAAATTAAAGTTATAAAAATTAAAATATAAAAAAAAATATTATCATTAATTGACGTTATAGAGCCAATAAATGATTGGTTAAGATATTCTCCAACAAAACCACTGTTACCATTTATATAAAGCGAATATTTATCAGAATAATATTGGCTGAAAAAAAGTGTACCAAAAATTAAGTATAAAATTGTAAAAAAATTATTTTCAATAAATAAAAAAAATTCTTTCGATCTTATAATATTAATTCCTGTGAACATAAATGTAATTGGAATTAAATAAGCTATTAGTCCGACAGACTGAAAAAATAAATCTGATATAAAACTACCTCGATAACCCATTAAATTCTCAATTTTTGTATTTTCAGGAAAGACAAAATTTGGATCATTAGGTGAGTATGTTATTAGCGCTAAAAACAACATTACACCTGTCAATGAAATTAAAATCCCAAATATCTCTGCCAATCTTTTAATGGCAAAATTAAACAATGAATTAGCTATTTTTTTAATATTCATATAAATGAATCAATTTAATCACTTTGTATCATCTAATTTTTATTGTTAAAATTAAAAATATTATGACAGTTTGTATACTTGGTAACGGATTAACAGCATTAACTTTGGCTAAGGCACTTGTTAATCATGAAATTAATGTTGATGTATTTTTTAATAAAAAAAATTTAAAAATAAATGACACAAGAACAATTGGTATTACAAAAGATAATATTAATTTTTTTAACAAAAATATAATTAATTTAGAAAAAATTATTTGGAAATTAAATAGAATTGAAATTTTTTCAGAAAATTTAAAAGATGAAAAGTTAATAAACTTTGAAACAAAAAAAGATCAACTTTTTTCAATTCTTAAAAATCAAAAATTATATAAATTGCTAGAGAAAGATTTATCAAAAAATAAATTTTTTAATTCAAAATATTATAATAAAGAAAATTTTTTTCTATTAGATAAATATGATCTTATAATTAATTGTGACTCATCTAATTTTATTACAAATCGATACTTTAGTAAAAAAATTGTTAAAAAATATAACAGTAATGCGCATACAACTATCATTAAACATGACCCAATTTTGAATGATACAGCTGTTCAAATTTTTACAAAAAAAGGGCCCTTAGCTTTTTTGCCAATTTCTAACAGAGAAACATCTGTGGTCTACTCTTTGTATAATTCGAATAATTTAAAAAATGAAAATATTGAACAATTGATAAAAGATAAAAATTTTAGATATGAAATTAAAAGTATAGAAAAAATTAATAGCTTTAAGTTAATGTCATTAAATTTAAGAACTTATTATTATAAAAATATATTAGCATTTGGGGACTTGTTACATATGATTCACCCTTTAGCAGGCCAAGGCTTTAATATGACAATAAGAGATATTCAGATTTTATTGAAAATAATTAAAAAAAGATTAGATGTTGGTTTGTCGATTGATAGTTCTGTGAGTCATGAATTTCAAAATAAAATAAGACATAAAAATCTTATTTTTTCTAATAGTATTGATTTAATTCATGAGCTTTTTAATATTGAACGAAAATTGAAAACTGACTTATTGAGCAAATCAATAAAAATGATTGGCAATTATCCGTCCATTAATAAAATATTTACTAAAATAGCTGATAGAGGCTCTTTATTTTAGTTTATTGAATAGTTGTATTGTTGAACAAATCGTATGTGTAGGTACTTAAAATTTCGGCTATTTTATTTTTTCTTACACTAAGGTTTTTTGCTTCTAGTAAAACTTGTTTTTCTTCAAGAGAAAATGGAGAGGCCATTGCTAAAGCATTTATCGTTTCATCTAAACTTTGTTTTTCTAATTCTTTCCAATTTATAATGAATCCTCTTTTTTCAAATAAAGATTTTAGATCTTTAAAAATTAATTCTAAGTCAGAAAATTTAATCTGTTCTTTTTTTTCATCAAGATCTGTACTAAAATTATTAAAATCAACTTCATACTCTCTATATTTCTTATTAGATTGAATTTCATGAACAAGATTAAATCTAATTATTCCTTTTAATTCAATCATATATCTCCCATCCTCTGTTTCTTTAAAACTTGTTATTTTTCCAAGACATCCAATCTTGTGCAAAACAGGAGGTGTGTTTTCATCATTTGTTTTTTTTGGTTGAATCATACCAATAAATTTGTTGGATTTGATACAGTCATTAATCATATCTATATATCTTGGCTCAAAAATATTTAATGGGACTGTTGTTTTTGGAAAAATAATAAAATTACTTAATGGAAAAACAGGAACTATTTTCGGAAAATTATTCATTATATATTATTAACAAAAAATTTATTAATCATCTATAGTATTTGGTAATATGATTTTTTGGATAGCTTCATACCCTAAAAGTGGAAATACTTGGTTAAGAACATTAATTAGCGCTTATTATTATACTAAAGATGGTACTTATAAAGATAATTTAATAAAAAATATTGGTCAATTTCCTGAAAAAAAACATTTTCAAGATTTTGATTATTTGTCACAGGTTGTAATAGATACCACTAGGTTTTGGCTAAAAGCTCAAGAAAAAATTAATCAAGATAAAAAATTAAGATTTTTTAAAACTCACAATGTACTTGGTGCAATTAATGGACGTAAATTTACAAATAAAGAAAATTCTATTGGCTGTATTTATATAGTTAGAGATCCTAGAAATGTAATTACCTCTTTAAAAAATCACTATGAATTAGATTATCCAGACGCATTATCATGGATGTTGAATCCGAAAAAATTTATTCATGATTATGAAAATTTAGGAGAATATGGAGATTTTCAATTTATAAGTTCTTGGGAAAATAATTATAAATCTTGGAAATCTCAAAATGAAATTCCTGTGAAGATTATTAAATACGAGGATTTGATGGATAAAACTTATGTAGTCTTTACAGAAATAATTGAGTTTATTAATAACATAACTAAAAATAGTGAAAAAATTAATAAATTAAAAATTAAAAATTCAATAAAATCTACATCTTTTAATAAGCTTAAATCTAATGAAGAAAAATTTGGTTTTTCAGAGTCTGTTAAATCTAAAAAAAATAATAAGCAAATTCCATTCTTCTTTCTTGGGCCAGATAATGATTGGAATAAAATTTTAGATGATGAACTTAAAAATAAACTTAATAAAGTTTTTGATAAAAATTTAAAAGAGTTTTCTTATATAGAATAATATTTAGTATTAATTTGTTTCTTGCTTAATTGTCCAAAAGCTATTAACTTCAACAAAAATTTAATATGCGGGCATAGCTCAGTGGTAGAGCGTCTCGTTGCCAACGAGAAGGTCGAGGGTTCGACCCCCTTTGCCCGCTCCAAATTCAATTATGAGTGATCTTATAAAAAAAAAATGTGTTCCTTGTGAAGGTGGTATTTTACCATTTGATATATCTGAAATTCACAAATACCAAAAAAAAGTTGATGGCTGGGATGTTCTGAATAATGAAAAAAAAATTTTTTTTTTGTTCAAAAAATTTGATTTTAAAAACTTTTTGGACAGCCAAGAATTTATTAATAAAGTTGGAATAATTTCAGAAGATGAAGGTCATCACCCCGATATAACTTTTGGTTGGGGTTACGCAGAGATAAAAATTACAACCCATGCAATAGAAGGACTATCTGAGAATGATTTTATTTTAGCAGCAAAAATAGACCATTTAACTAATGTCTAAAATGTCTAGTTTTAGAAAAGACTAAAATAGTGTCAGTTTCATTTGCAAATTTAATTATCTCTTTGTCCCTAATAGATCCTGATGGCTGTATGACAGCGGTAACACCTGATTGAACTAATTTTTCAATTCCATCAACAAAGGGAAAAAATGCATCAGATGCAGCAACCACTTCTTCATTTGAATCCATAAATTTTTTCATTTTATTTATTGCGATTTGACAGCTGTCCAAACGGCTTGGCTGTCCAGACCCAATTCCTACTGTTGTCTCATTTCTTGCAAGAACTATCGCATTAGATTTTGTGTAACGACAGATATTAAATGCAAAAATAAGATTTTTCATTTGTTTCGAATTTGGTTTTTTTTTTGAAACAATTTTAAAATCATTTTTGCTAAATTTATTGAAATCCTCTGTTTGTACTAAAAATTCCTCATTAGAAGATACTAATCTTAATATCTCAGTATAAGAATAATTTGTTGCATCAACCAATCTTAAATTTTTTTTCTTTTTTAGTAATTTTAATGCTTCTTTATCAAAACCATTCGCAATTATAACTTCAAGGAATAAATTATTTAGTTCTATAGCTAAATTTTTATTTATTTTAAAGTTGCACGATACAATTCCAACA
>Ga0233444_10001437_pt1 | contig 27259 bp, 11 predicted proteins | sample SI_124_October20_6_FD_182792 | JGI IMG/M metagenome (GOLD analysis project Ga0233444, IMG submission 182792) | Seawater microbial communities from Saanich Inlet, British Columbia, Canada - SI_124_October2016_10_MG | ecosystem: Environmental > Aquatic > Marine > Inlet | place: Canada: British... | reverse complement strand
TTGTGCGGCTTTTTTTATAAGCTGATGTCTGGTGTACTAATAAATATAACACTATAGAGGTATTAATATGGGTGCAAGTCAGTACGATTTTACTATTGAACAAGGTTCCTCATTTAAGATGTCTTTAATATATAAAGATTCAAATGGAGATCCTATTGATATTTCAGGATGGTGCGCTAGATTAACATGGCGGACCAGTTCAAATGCTACACAGACCTTTTCTAGTAGTAATACAGATAAAAGCATTTATGATTTTAATATAGAAGGAACTTTAGGTAAAATTAATTTATTATTTGCTGCTGGTACTACTAATGGATTTGATTTTAATAATGCTAAGTATGATTTAGAATTACAGTCAGATGAACTTCATTATACTGAAGGCGGTAGGTATGTGACAAGACTACTTTTTGGTACTGTAAACATACAGAAGAGATTTAGTAAATCTACCACAGCATTGGAGTGTCCTTAATGAGTGATTTTACTTTAGAAATATCTGATACAGTTAGTACATTGGATATTGAGATATCTACAGATGATAATACTCAAACCGTAGAAGCTACTAGCACAGTTACAGATACGGTAGAAATTAGTACTGGTTTTGCTGCAACTATTGTTTATGCTAGTGAAGTAGTCGGTTTAGATAATTACCTAACAAATTTTATAGACAGCTACAATATAGATTGTGGCACACCATAACACGGAGAATACATAATGCCAGTTAACACATTACTACAAGTTAGAAGAGGCTCATCAAGCGATTGGTCCACAGCCAATGGTGGTAATGGAGCAGTATTAGGTGCTGGTGAAATAGGTTTAGATACTACCACAGATAGAGTTAAAATTGGTGATGGTACTACTGCTTGGAACAGTTTAGAATTTTTAAGTATAGCTTTTGACGATATACATACTGCTGGTGGTAGTGGGGTTAGCATTACCAAGGTCACAGATAGTAATAGTCAAGTTACAGGTATTTCTTTTAGTGCTAATATTGTGGCTGGTAATAATATTACTTTAAGTAATGCTGGTGGACAAATTACTATTAATAGCACTGCAACTTCTTCAGTAAGTGCGGAAGATGTACAAGATATTATTGGAACAGGTCTTAATGCTGCTAGTGGATTGGGTTTAAATTATAGAGACTCAGACAATACAATAGACATTGGCGTCGTAGGAATTAATTTAGATAAAGTGACAGATGTTACAGCAAGTGCTTCAGAGGTAAATGTTTTGGATGGAGTTACAGGAGGCACTGTATCGGCTAGTAAAGCAGTTGTTGTAGATAGTGATAAAGATTTAACAGGATTAAGAAATCTAACGGTTGATGGAGATTTAACAGTTAATGGCACAACGACTACTGTTAATTCTACGGTTGTTAGTGTTGATGATCCTGTCATTAGAGTCGGAGGAGATACGGTTCCTGGTAGTGATGACAATAAGGATCGGGGTGTTGAATTTTTATATCATGACGGATCAGTTGCTAAATCTGGATTTTTTGGATATGATGATAGTACAGGCAAATTTACATTTATTCCTGATGCGACCAATACTAGTGAAGTGTTTGGAGGAACTAAGGGTGAACTTGATGCTACTGTAGATTTTAGTAATCTTGCTAATGTAGATATTACCAATACTCATATTAATGCTAGTGCCGATATTGCTGTTAGTAAATTAGCTGCTAGTGACATAACTGTAGGTACAACTGCTATTATTTTAGGAAATAGTAGTACGAGTGTAAGTGGCATGGCTATTTTTGCTGGAACTAATGCAGGTAGTCCTGTAGTAATTTCTTATGCAAGCATAGATGGTGGATCACCATAATATAAATTTATAGGATATAATAAAACATGGCTGTAAATAATTTAATTAAACTTAGAAGAGGGACTGCATCTGATTGGAGTAGTAATCCAACTCTTGCTCAGGGTGAACCAGGATTTGATACTACTAATAATATTTTAAAAATAGGAGATGGAACTACAGCTTGGAATTCTTTAGCTGCTGTTAATAATACAGATCATCCTACTATTAGTGCTGCAAGTTCCGCTGATAATAGTGGCAATACTTTTATACAAGATCTAACCCTCGATAGTAATGGTCATGTGACTGCTATCGTTGCAGCTACAGCTAGTGAAGGTGGTAGTGGTGGTATAGGCAGTGTAGTTGAAGATACTACTCCACAACTAGGTGGTAATTTAGATCTTAACTCTAAAGATATAACTGGCACTGGTGACATAGATGTTACTGGTTCTGGTCATTTTAGTGCTAAAGTTGAGGCTAATAGTTTTGTTAAAGATGGTGGAACTTCTAGTCAGTTCTTAAAAGCTGATGGTAGTGTGGACTCAAATGCATACATTACATCTGTTGAAGATGACGGAAGTCCAGTTTTAGGTGGAAGTTTAACATTAGATCAACATGATATTAATGTTCAAGTTAAAAATGATTCTGGTTCTAGTATTAGTGCTGGCACACCAGTATATATTGCTGGATATCATGCTGGAAGCAGTAAACCTCTCATAGCTCCAGCTAACGCATCTTCTACATCTACCATGCCTGCTTTTGGTATTGTAGAAAATACTATTGCTGATGGAGCAGAAGGGCTTGTAGCGATAATGGGCATTGTCGCTGGTATAGATACTACATCTCCAATATCGTTTAATACTAATGATATAGTTTATGTTAAAGCTGGTGGAGGACTTACCAATGTTAAACCTACTGGAGTTAGTGAGCAAATACAAAATTTAGGGAAAGTCACAAAAGTTCATAGTAATGGTAGAATATTATTATTGGGTGCTGGTAGATCTAATGATATTCCTAATAGTGGAACTTTTAATGGTAATGTACAAGCTGCAAGTTTTATTAAATCTGGTGGTACATCAAGTGAATTTCTTAAAGCTGATGGAAGTATTGATACAAGTACTTATTTAACTGCTCATCCTAGTATTAGCGCTGCATCTTCATCTGATAATAGTGGTCGCACATATATACAAGATATAGGTTTAGATAGTAATGGACATGTTACAAGTATAACTACTGAAACTGAAACAGTTACAGACACTAATACACAACTTACAGAAGAACAAGTAGAAGACTTCGTTGGCGGTATGGTTACAGGAAATACAGAGACAGGGATTACTGTTACATATCAAGATGATGATGGAACCATAGACTTTGTAGTAGCTAGTCAAACAGATGAAAACTTTACAACGGCAGATCATAGTAAATTAGACGGCATTGAAGCCTCTGCAGATGTTACAGACACGGCCAATGTGACTTCAGCTGGGGCATTAATGGACTCAGAAGTTACAAACTTGTCGCAGGTTAAGGCATTTGACTCCTCAGATTATGCAACAGCAGCACAAGGAACAAAAGCTGATAGTGCTCAACAGCCCCCGTCTGAGGGAGCTTTTGCTAATGGAGATAAAACTAAGCTTGATGGTATCGAGGCAAGTGCAGATGTCACAGACGCTGCTAATGTCACCAGTGCCGGTGCATTAATGGATAGCGAATTAGCAAGTATTGCTGATGTTAAAGCACTAGACCAATCAGTAATAGCTGGAGCTTCGCCTAATCTCGTCACTACAAATATGACAGATGCATCTAATAAAAGATTTATGACAGATGCTCAAGAAACTAAATTGGATTCAGTCGAGAGTAGTGCAGATGTCACAGATACTATTAATGTAACAGCCGCAGGAGCCTTGATGGACAGTGAACTAACTGACCTTGCAGGTGTTAAAGGCGTTACTATTTCTACCTTACAAGTCAAGCCATCAGAAGGTGCGTTTGCTAACGGAGATAAAACCAAATTAGACGCAATTGAGGCTTCAGCAGATGTAACTGATGCAACTAATGTTAATGCTGCTGGTGCTGTAATGAACAGTGATAGCACTACCGCTGGAATGAGTTTTGTTGTAGATGAAGATGATATGTCCTCTGATTCAGATACTAAGGTTCCTACTCAACAATCAGTAAAGGCTTACGTAGATGCAACCATCGTTCCTGCACTAACAACTGAACAAGTTCAAGATATAGTAGGAGGAATGGTTGATGACACAGAAACAGGCATTTCTGTTACTTATGATGATACTAATGGTAATTTAGAGTTTGTAGTAGATCATGATGCAGCCAATAATTTTGTAGCCAATGAACATATAGATCATACAAGTGTTACTTTAACTGCTGGTGATGGCCTTACTGGTGGAGGAGACATTAGTGCCAATAGAACATTTGCTGTTAGCGTTGATGATAGTACTATAGAAATTAATAGTGATGCTTTAAGAATTAAAGATGCAGCTATTACTCCTGCTAAAATAGGAGTTGGTACATTTGTCTTCAATGAAGCTGGAGCAAATTACGACTTTAGAGTAGAAGGTGATACTGATGCAAATCTACTATTCTTAGACGCAAGCAAAGACTCTATTCTAATTGGAGCCACTACAGATGGAAGCGTTAATTCTAAACTACATGTTTATGAGACAAACAAAACAAATAGTACATATTCTAGAACCATTAACGTTCTAGGTAGGGCCTATTCTACTACTGATGGATCATATTTTCATATAGGGCTTAATAGTAGAGCAGAAAAATATTTAAGTGCATCAACTACTGATGGTGGATATGCCGTAGGAGTTAATGCTGTTCCTGTTATTTATTCTCCAGATGGTACGAATACCTTAGCTGAGTTAACAGCCGTTAGAGCAAACATGTCTATTAACAGTGCTGCTTCTAATGTTACTGTCACAAATGCATTTGACATTAAGACTATTCCTTCTTTACAAGGGACGAATAATACTGTTACAAATCATTACGGCTTATATTTAAGTGATGCTGGTGGAGGAAACACAACTGTAACCAATGAATATGGTGTTTATCAAGTTTCTACCGATGCCAAGAATTACTTTGGTGGAACATTAGATGTTAGAGGAGCGGCTGTATTTAATGAAGCTGGGGCTTCTGTTGACTTTAGGGTTGAGGGAGATACTGATGCGAACTTATTACTTGTAGATGGAAGTACAGATAGAGTTGGTATTGGCACAAATGCCCCAGCATATCTTTTAGATGTTGATGGAGCAATAGGAGCGGACAGTATTACAGTTGGTGAATCAAATAAATATCTTACAATGCATCGAACTACAGGTGGTACGTTCGGTATTGCTCGTATTCATGAAATACTTGGGTCATTTGAAGTTATGATTGGCGCAAACACTGCGGCAGTAGAAATTACTAATCATACTGTAAGCACTCCTGTTGTAACTATTAATCCTGCTGGTATAGATATGGATTTTATAGTAGAAGGAGATACAGACACAGATTTATTATTTTGCGATGCTGGAAACGATATTGTGCAAATCGGTAAACTAAATATTAATGGAGCTTTTACATTACCTACAGCAGATGGTTCGGCGAATCAGATTTTAAAAACTGATGGTAATGGTACTGTTTCTTGGGCTGCTGATGGAGGCGGCGCTGGAGGTGGCGGCAGTATGACAACCGTTAAAGCTAATGGTAGTCAAGTCGGTGGAGCAGATATTGTTACTTTAGATTTTGCTTCTAATTTTGCTGTTACAGAAACTCCTGATACAGAAGTAAACATAGATTTATCTTCTTCTATTAACACACAAGGTATTACTGCTACTACAGGATTAATTGTTGGTGTTAGTGGACTACATCATCAAAGTGGTACAATCGTACACTCTACAGAAGCCGCTTGGGGTGAGTTCCCTGGAAATGCTCAAAACAGTTTGAATTTACTAACTGGTAAAACTACTAATGCTACGTTTACTAGTCTTGAAATGAACAATGGCATGTATAGTGGAGTTAGATTACCTTCTAATAAGACATTTTTTGCTGATGTGAATATTGTAGGTCGTAGAACTAATACTGGTAATGAGGCAGCAGGAAGACAACATGCAGCATATCAGCTCAAAGCTTGTTTACAAAACGATGCTTATGGTAGAGCTGTAGTTGGTTCGGTCACAAAAACCGTAATAGCTGAATCTAATAGTGCTTGGGATGTTCAATTAGCATTTGCTGGAGCTGGTTCTGGTCAGACAGATTTTCTACTAGTGCAGTGTAAAGGAGCTGCATCTACTAATATCAACTGGGTTGCTAAAGTTGATTTACTAGAAGTTGGTGGATTGAATGAAACATCAGCCTATAGAGAAGCTAATATATTTTCTAATACAAGTACTGAATTGATACCATAAAGGAGAAAAAATGAGTTTACCAGTTTTACCGGCAGTATCACCAACGACTATTCCTGCTAAAGTATATGACAAAATATGGATAGAGGATATTGTTATACATGGTCCGGATCCAAATGGAGAAGTTTCTGGAGCAGTAAAATTACGCAAATATGGTATGTTTGATGGGGTTGCAGAATTAGATTCCAATTATGAAAAATGGATTACTGTACCTAATATGTTAGCAGCATCAGCTACAGATGCAGATTTAGCTACAGCTATGGGTTCACTGGTAGCTTATGTTACTAAATTAGGTCAACAACAGGATATTATATCGTCTTAATTAGGCTTAGGTGTATAGAATCAGTAGAATTCTATATTTGCAAATATCACTTTAGAAATGGGCCTAAATTATGTCATGGAATGTAGAAATACCTCTAATTGTGAGGTCGTGGATTAATGATCTTTCAGACACACCTACTTATAGCGATGAGAGAGTTCAACAGCTAATTGTTGTAGCAGCTCAATATGTAATAAAAGAAGTAGACTTAACGGTAGATTATACAATTAATATTGTCAATCCTGACATCACTCCTGACCCTGTACTTGCAGAAGATAAAGATTTAGATTTTATTAGTCTAACTTCTCTAAAGGCTGCTTGTATTCTAGATCAAAGTTCTCTCAGAACCAAGGCTGCCACAGAAGGTATTAAAGCTGCCCTGGGACCCGCACAGCTTGCTGTGGGTGGAGGGTTGAGAGGTTATGAGGTAATTTTAAACCAGGGTCCTTGCGCGATGTATAAGAAGTTATTAGAAGATCATCAGATTGGGAATGTACAGGCCCTTCATGCTATACTCAGTCCTTTTGTTGGTAACAAATTTGATCCTAGATATTTACAAGATAGTTCAGACAGATCTAGAGATTTTTATTCTTAACAATTTAATTTAGAGGATATAATTATGCCAGCAGCAAGTTATAATTTTACTATAGAAAAAGGTACTGCTTTTGTTATTAGTTTTGAGTATAAAGACAATAATGAAAATATTATTGATTTAACTAACTGGGTCGCTAGACTTAGATGGAAAGATAACGAAAGTAATATTTCTACTTTTATCACAGACACTAGAAATTCTACTTATGAATTTGTGTTAGTTCCAGCAGAAGGTAAATTAAGTCTTAAGATACCAGCTTCACAAACAGCGGCTTATACGTTTACAAGTGCAGCTTATGACTTAGAACTACAAGAACCTAATGATTTATATAGTGGTGGTGGCAAAAAAGTCTTTAGAATTTTAGGAGGTACGGTTACTGTTCAATCTAGGAATGTTCCAGATACAAACGCATTTTCTGGAACATTTGACGTTCAGGACAACTGCGGAACTTGCACATGACAAAAGTTACAGTAGATCAACAATTTCAAACTAATCAATATTTGATAATTTCTAGACAAGATGAAAATGATACAATAATCACTTCTCGTGTTGTTATTTCTGATGAAAATACCAATCAAATAAAAGTAGTTAACATATCTCAAGGGCCTCAAGGAATTAAGGGAGAGGCTGGCGCTCAGGGTGCTGCAGGCCAGAATGCTAATCAGTTTGAAGTACTGTCTATATCTAGTGGTGGAACAAATAATACAACATATTCTAGTGGAAATATTATATTCTTTGATGGTCAAAAATTATCTTCTTCAAGTCACTCTATTCAAGATATTATAAATGATGCAACAGTTGCATCTAATGCTGTTACAGGAGTTTTAGTTGGTTCTGGATTATCTAAAACAGATGGAACAAATAACGTTACTGTTAATGTTGAGTTGGGTGAAGGACTTGAAATTAGTAATTCAAATGAAATTAAGATTGATAGTACAATAGCTAGAGTTGCAGAGTTAGACCTGGGAGCAATTGACGGACAAGTACCCATTAGTAAAGGTGGTACTAATAATAATTTCTATACTCAAAATCAACTAGTATACTACGATGGTTCTAAGATAAAATCTTTTCCAATTGCTACAGGTAATTTTGTATTTAGTGGTGTGAACGTAGATATTGTAGCAGGTTCAGGATTAGTTGGTGGTGGTGCTTTAGAGATTCCTAATGGTTCTGTAGTTATTAATATACCATCATCATCAGATATTCTTGTAGAAGATAATAACATAAATCTGAGTGTAACAGGAACCGCAGGTACATATTCTAAAGTCACTACTGACTCTAAAGGTAGAGTAGTATCTGGTGAGTCCCTATCTGAATCAGATATTGTCTCTATATTAGGCTATACTCCTTTTCATCTTGGTAATTCTGGACCTGGATCACTTTTAGATGCTGACAGGCTAGATAATCAAGAGGGCTCTTATTATAGTGATGCTTCTAATTTGACAGGAACGATAAATACTTCGGTTCTGCCATCAGCCGTAGTTCCTGGACAATACACAAAAGTAGGCGTTGATTCTAACGGATTAGTTACCACTGTATTGTATGCAGATAAAACAGATATAGTTAATTCTTTAGGATACACACCTGTTCCTGATACTGGAACAAAAACTATTTATGGTGATACTACTTTACAAAACGATGTGACGATTAATGGTCAGCTTTCTGTTTTTGATAATTTGCCATTATTTGCTACTAATAGTCCTAATTTATTACCAGACACACCGAGAGGTGTTAGTTTTGTTTACGGTGGAGCATTTTCTAATAAAACAGGTTTGATTGCATATTATCCTGCAGCTGATGAGCTAAAACTTGTTACCAATGTATTTGCTTCAGGTGCAGATATAGATGGTGATGGAGATAGTGATTATCAAGATGATATAAATGGAGGTAGTGCAGAATCTGTCTTTGTCTTACAAAATCTTGATGGCGATCAATCTACAATTTTATTAAAAAATATTGCTGATACTTTATATGTTAAGAAAACGACAGATGAAACTATCAATGGACTTAAAACATTTGCTGATGGTATTACTGTTAAGGGTAAAGTTAATATCTCTCCAAATTTAGGAATAAGCGAATCACCTTTAGAACTTTATGGAAATACGAATGTAGTCGTAAGCTTAAATGCAGATCTATTAGATGGCAAACATGGAACAGACTACAGAGATGCTGCTCAAATGACAGGAGCATTTTCTTATGATAATGTAACTTTTGATCACATTCAAGGAACTCACAATTATTTATCTAAATTTAATGACACAGTCAATGATCCTGCAGGACGTATAGATAGCACTGTAATACAACAAGACTCTAACAATGATATTGTTGTAGATAGCCCTAATAATTTGTCTATGGGTACTGGTAATTTATTAAATGCTAATAGATCTATTAGTATTGGGCCTAATACTATCTCTAGCAATAATTCTTTAGCCGTTGGTGAGGGTCATGTTATTGCCTCCCAGAATTCTGTAGCTTTAGGCAAAAATGCTTCAGCTAATGGAAATAATTCTATAGCATTAGGTGATCACGGTATTTCATATCTACCCAATCAAATTGCTGTAGGAGCATTTAATGTTAAAACAGAAGGTATACCTAATGGTCAGATCACTCTCGGCTTTGGTGGAACCAATAAGATTGTAATAGCAAGTGATTTTGCTAGTTGGCATTTGCTATCTTCTGGTGTGACTGTCTCTGGGGACCAAATCCCTGAGGGCACTACAATTACATCATTTGATCGAAGTGAAAACACTATTTATCTATCTGATGTATTGATTCAAACAGTAGCTAATAGTACGGTTTCCTTTGAGCCTGTTGCTGAGCGACTACGACTAGAACATGGTCAATATACTTCTGTTAATATGCATTTACAAGGCACAGAAGTTGGTGACACATGGACTAGTTTAAGTCCTACTATACAAATTCCAAATAATAAGACTTTAGCGTATCAAGCAGAAGTATTGGTAACTAAAGCGTTCGGAACAGGTGTTGCTCATTTTAAGTTGGAAAGTGGAGTTTTCAAAAATGCAACTTTTAGAAATTCTAACAATATAGTAGAGATTATCAACAAAACTACTCATCCGCAAATTCCCAAGAAAAATGAACTTTTTAATAATTCACAAATTAAAAATCACTATCATACTTTTGACCACACTAATGAGCAAAGAACTTTACAAGATGTAAAGGTAAACGTACCTCCTTTGCAAAATAATGATATTACTACAGAAAATGTAAAGAGTAATTATAGATATACTAAAATTCATAAAGCAGCAAGCGGTACTTATAGGAAAACTAACGATGGTAATTTAATTTTAGATATACATGAACCTTTGTATTCAGGAACATTTTTTACTGATGACACAAACAGAGGTATTAAGATAACATCTAAAAATCATGGTGTCACGACAAATTCTTTTGTTGACTTATCCTTTAAACACAATAGTAGCTACAGTCTTGATGATCGTGCATATAAAGCATATAGTGTTATAGATAGTAACACCTTCTTTGTGGAGAGACCAATGTATACTGGTTTCTTGTCATATTATGAGGGTAGTTCCACAATAGATTATGCAAAATTAATTATTAACTTAGATAGTGTAGGTGCTGATGATGGAGCTGCTGGATTAGAATATGTCAGTGGTTTGTTGAATATTGCTACAAAAATATATACTACTGGTCCTGAAGGAGTACAAATATTTAGCAACGGCATTAAACACAATGAAAACGATTACGACGGATCGGCTTCATTATCTATAGATACTATTCCAGTACCTAAAAAATTATCTTATCCTTCTGGACTTGAAGTCACATTAATACCACTTGCTTCTAATTCTGGATCTGTATTTGTTTCGCATAAACATGATATATCTGGTACTTTTAATTCAGCTTCTACAAAATTTAAGAAGACGAAGGGAATATATACTCGACGTAAAACACATGATGGCATAATGTCTTTGGATATCTATGGTACAGGATTAAATAACGAAATTGTATTGCCTCACACCCCATTGTCTTATGAATTATGTACAGGATATAAAGATGATGATAATAGTATTTTTGAAGTAGATAATATTAATGATCAATTTTTTCTGAAAGCTAAAGATCCTTTAAATTACGAATCTAAAAACATATACTCTGTAAGAATTAAAGCACAGGACAGACTAAATAATACATCAAAAGAAAAAAACTTTACAATTACAGTAAATGACACCAGAGCCCCATATAGGCACTATTCTATTCCTGATCAAACAATTGATATAAGTGAAACGTTCTCTTATACCGTACCATCCGATCTTTTTAACGAAGAAGAAAATGAAGGTATTTTGACATTTGATGCCATACAACAAAGTGGTTCCGCATTGCCTTCTTGGTTGTCTTTTAATACATCAACTAGAGTTTTTACTGGCACTCCATCTGGTTATGATCTAGGTATTTATAATATCAGAGTGTTTGCTAATAATAATTTTAGTGGTATATTTAATGACTTCTTTTTAACAGTAACAGATAATGCAGTGCAGATTTTTGATGCTGAACGATCTAATCATAAAGACATTACTAATATAGAATTACTTTCATCTAATATAAATGAAAATTCTCCTAGTGGAACTATTGTAGGTCAAATTAGTGGGGTAGGATCTTACGATCCTTATTTTACATTTTCTACAGCACAAAATAATTTTAAAGCAAATTTAGTTAATGATAAAGATTTATTTGAAGTTACCCCTATTGTTCATGAGTATTCTACTGCAACAATTTCTGGAGATTTATCTCAAATTCCTATAAGTGGGCTATTAGAAAATAGTGCTTTACCAGATGATTGTAGATTAGAAGCTGCTTACACCCCATTTACTATTTCTGGTACTCCAGGGTTAATTGATGGTCGATTACATCTTATAAATGCTTATAGAGATAATAGTCAACATGTATTTAGTGGTTTGCAAATCTTTAACTCAGCGACTGATAAACTAAGTAGCTTTTTTACTGTTGAATCATTTAATGATTATTCAATTTTTGTCGGTGGTAGAGAAGTTTTGACAACAGAAAAAGACTTATTATTTCCTGAAGAAATATTGACTGAAGCAGGTAATCAAATTTTAACTAGACATTCTAATATTAGAGATGTTTCACTTTTTACAGAAGAAAATGAATTTTTTAGATCTGAAGCTAGTGGTAGTACAACAGAAGAACCTTTATTTACATTAAGCTTGGGTAAATTAACCGAAAATATTTTTTGGGCTAGTGGATATCCAGGATATCCGGATGCTAATTTGTTAGTTCACGACTTATTGTCTTTTACTAGTAGATCAAGAGATTATTCTATTATAATTGACACAACTGGCAATTTAGATAATTTTAACCCTTCACCTCAATCTGGTCTTAAACGATCAAATATCAAATATGGTAGTGACAGATTTAATTTTAGAAATACTGTACAAAATCCTGTTCTAGCTCTCTATGGTATAGGTTCTGGCGACTTATGTACATTACTGTCTGAAGACAATAATTTGATTACTAGTGAAGACTCAAATGATATTGTGTCAAATAATGAAAATCATCATGGTACTAGAATTGAATTAAATGATACTTACGAAATTTTTGAAAGCTATCATGTTCTCAAAGATAACGGTAAACTTAAATTTAATACATTCGATAATATAATGCAAGAAAATGGTGATTTTTTAGTTCACGATTACGCTATTGCTGCTAAATCAGGAGACGCATGCTTATCATTCCCAGGATCCAGAAAAGGAGATATCGTACTTACTTATCCTGACGCTGTAGATATGTCCGATAGTGTCTTTAATTATTATTACAATTGGGGTAAACTAATACCATTTACATTTACAAATGATAAGTTTTTTGTTAAAACTAATAAGACATATAGTGGAAGTAATTCAACTAAGACTATTAGATATAATCAAACTATTCCACAAGCTAGTAACTATAGAATTAGTGGATTAAAAACATATACTCATACTATTCAATCTGGTGATTGTCCTATCGATGTAGGTATCGCAGCAATAAAAGGATTTGCTTCTCAAGAAAATAATTATAACGCAGAATATGCAACCGGTGTTGTAGAATTTTATACACAAGCTGGTACAGGTGAAATCACTATTAATACTTTAAGAGATATAAATTTAGATAGTAGATATAGTAATAGCGTGAATCTTCATACAGTGGCGTCTAATAATAATTCACTTGATTTACCAATAGCTACGCAATATTCTGATATTGAAATTGTTGATGCAGATTCTATTAAACTAAAAAACTATTTTTACTTACCAGACTCTGGAATTAATGGGAATGGTACATTTACGGCTAATTTTGATAAAAAACACAATTATATAGAAGAAGCTAGTACTATAATTAATAGACTGCCTATAGAATTTACCAACTCTATTACTACATTAAGTGGTGTCACTACAGTTAGTGGAAACCGACCTAAAGACTATGTATTTGATATTGATAGTATAAATGGTAATAAAATTACTGTCAGAGATGATGCAAATTATTTATTAAAAGAAGATAACAGACAAGATTATTTTGATCAAGCTCTTAAAGGCAAGTACATAACAAATGGTATAGCATTTAGTGGATCTTTCTTTCATAATGATAGCAGAATATATGATGTTAGATATAATGATACTAATATATTGAATAAAAACTTTGTAGCATTTGAATATGATATTAGTAGTAAGATAATTTCATTCATATTACCATCTGGAACAGTGAAAGAGTATGATGAGCTTATTATTACTTTCCCTGAAGGTTATAATTACAGTGATAATGTCCTTCACTCTTTAGTTACTAAAGAAAATTTCCTTACTTCATCAAGCTTAACAGATCTAGAACCAAATAAAGACTCAGTTCTATTAGAGACTTCTACCAGTGTCGATCCAAATGCAGGACTCGAACAAGTTCGTATAACGGGCATGTTGGACAATGTTGAATTTGACATAAATGGTACTTGCTTCATAGACTATAATCTTCCCAACCGACTGCAGTCTGGATTATTATTAAATCATTCTGGTAGTCTTATTAATGGTTACGAGATGAGCTCATTTGTATCAGGTTTTAGTTTTACTGGTGTTATACCTAAAAATAATAATGTTTTATCTACAAATATTAGTAGCTTAATACTAGATGAACATATAGGCAAATCCTCTGTTTTTGCAACAGGCAACAACTTATTCTATAGTGGTGCAAGAGTTTTGAGACAGGCTACTTCAAACGATATAGGTCATGGAGAACTCTATCTAATAGATAGTAGCGACAATTTAGACCCAACTACTGATCTTATCGGTGTTGGCTCAAATATAAATGCATATAAGTATGACTTTATACAAAACAATCAAGGTACTGGATATATGGATTTCTTATATCTAGGTCAAAATACTAATTCTATAAACCTCAATGGAGTATATTTAGGTTCTGGTATTAATACTAAACTTCAAGTATTCAAAACTCCTTTTGCAGATCAGATTTATAACCATCAAATTTCACGCACTACTGCTCTACCTAATAGAGTGAAAGAGACAGTACTTAATCAAGAGTATACAGTTGCTGCCAATCCTGAAACATTAGACGGTGTTGAATATCTTAAATCTATTAATTTAACTCTTTCTAACATACAACGTTTTGATATTGTTCGTATTCAATTGGTTGGACTTGATTTTGCAGATAGATCTCAATTTGATTTTTCAGTAAATACAGTAGACAATATCGATGTTAAACCTTATATCCTAGAGGGTAGTTCTTCGTTAAATACAGTTAGTGATTACTTACCATATATTAATCCTAATCAGCCTGATTTGATTTATACTCCATCGCCAACATTAGATGCAAATGATTGCCTAGACTGTACAACCAACCTACCTCAATATATTCCTAACAGAAATCCAGAGTATTCTATATTAGCCAAGCATGATTATCATGTCTTGCCTATTATTAAAACCAACAATAAATATTGTGGTGTGACGTATGATAAAAACAAACAGCTATGGTTTAATGGAAACATACTTAAGATTAATCAGTTTGATAGTGGTAAGACATATTTATCTAAAGATGATGAACTAGAAATATTGTCATGGAACGACACAGAGATTACTAGCACAGGAGTTACAAAGTTTGTCCATAAGTTTAATCCTACTAATGAAAATTCTGTAATTAGTGGTATTTCTATTCAAGGTAGCAGATCAATACCTCCTAAAACATCGGGTGTGCCACATGCTCTAATGTTCCAAAATGCTCAAAGATTTAATCTTAATCTTGGCGTGTCACATAATGAACTACTTAATAATAGAGGAGATGTAAGTTTAATTAAATCTACATCTGGACAGTTTAATCTGTATGACTATAACAATATCCATTACCACACTTACGGTGGCACCACTTCTAATTATCCATTAGATATTAATGGTAAGCTTGTAAGTACTCCACAAACAGGTATCTATACCGTCTCGCACAATGACAAGCTTTGTGAATCAGGAACTTTGTGCGTTAGAATTTCAGCATATAACATTAGTGCATTTAGTGGCATACCAGATATACGAGACAGAAGAACTTTTGGAGAGCTGCCTAATAATATTGACGTTAATGGAGTTAAAGGTCGTATCAGACCATTTGGTGTTAATAAGAAAATGTATTTTGATTTTAAGGATGACTTCGCTGCTATTAGTGATGATTATTACATAGAAGATCTGATCGAACCAAATATTATATCTATTAATGTTCCTTACAATTCTAACCACGTTGGTAAATCAGGCTTAGTTTATATTATTGATAGTGATCAAAATATCAAAGCAAATCTTAACCCTAACCTAGATAATGATTTTATCGTATCTCAGGGTTCATTGTCAGACCTTAACCAGCAAGACAAAAAAATATTTAACTATTATGACAGAGATTCTAAAAGATGGAAGCATACTATACATTTGAAGAATGATCAAATAGCTTATAGTGGATATGATATAGAATTAAATGATACGGATACTAAATTTTTATCGTTAAATCCTAATAAAATTGAGATATCAGGAATACAATACTCATTCGATGCAATAGATCCTGTTTTTACAACACTTACTGGAACATCGTTAACAGTGCCCAGCAATATTACAGAAGTTAAATTTAAAATTATTACTTTACAAGGAGATCAAAACTTATTTAATTCTAATACTTTTTCTACTCCTAGAGTTGCATTGTCAGGCATTGGTTATTATAAAACAGAATTGGAAGAACCAGCTCATTATGGATGGCATGGCAATGGCTGGACGATTGGCGTTGAGTGGCAACCTCCTGCCGAAAACTTTAGCAATAGAGATATGACTATACGAGTATCAGATTTTACTGGTTCAACAGATAAACTTTTGAATATTTCTAAGTACTTAGTTCCAGAAATCAGTCCTGCCTATACTGGTTATGTTGTTGCTGGTACTAATAATTGGGAGTTGACTTTTGATATATCAAATATAGATGTAAATACTCTCTTTACTCAAGGTAGAATTGCTTTTGATATTACTGACACACCAGAGCCTAGTCAAGTAAATATTAAGAATACAGATGCTAATTCAGTTGTTTATTCTGGTGGAGGGGGTTCTACTACAGGAACTTTTAATCCTCAATTAGTTTTGAAAGACATCACTACTAGTCCTTATACTACCTTAGCTTCCGGCACAGGAGCAATAGTTGTGGTGCCTCACCTTTCTGATAGGCCGACTTATGATTTACAATTAAATAATTTATCAATTACTTATTATTTAAATATAGAAGATGAAGACAAGATTAAGTTTCAGATTCCTGCTTTATTAGGTCCTGTATCCACGGAAGTAACTAATAATCTTAATATTACTTTTAATACTAATAGTGATTATAATTTAATACTCTCTTCTTCTTTATATAATAGTAACACAAAAAGATTTGAGATTATAGCTACTCCTCAGAATACTGGAAACACCAACTATTACGAAAATTCTGCTAAGTTCGTTAATCAATCGGTATCTATTTCTATAAAGCAAGCTGTTTATGACGAGTATGGTGCCCATAGTTACCAAACTTACACAGACAGTTTTGGTTTTAATCTCGTTTTCTACAAACCTGTTCAATTCGAAAAGATCATTAATCCAGGTGTAATACCCTTCACAGTAGATAATCCTTGGACAATGGATTTTTATATTGCTAGTGGAGTTACTGAGCATGATGCCGTTAACAGACCAAATGCAAGAGTTTTCAATACTCCAAATATAGGTTTGTACCAAGGTAATCCTATAGAGTATGATACAACTTATGAATATGATAGTACATTAAGAAAATGGAAAGTGCAAATTATTTCTAGTAAAGATATGTTTGGAAATTATGTCGATAATACTGGATTATATCCAATTGATATTTATATAGAAGATGATTTAACCAGTAGTACCTCTAACGATTCTTATGTTATACAATACAATGACAAAAAGATAATGAAGAATATTTCTGCTGATGTTTATGGTACTCCCAATAATGAATTTTTCACTAAAGTAGATAGTATTGATTTAAATGAGCAATCTAGTAATGATATAAGTTTTCCTAGCAGTCTGAAAGAAGGTAGTATTTCCTTAAGTAGCCCTGTTAGAAAATATGATAGAGATTTAAAATTATGGCAAAATTCCTATATTGGTAACAAAATGACAGATAAATTTGATGTTAGATTAAATACTAACGGTAGTCAATTAGCTATTGAATGTAAAGGCATAGGTAAAGATAAAATTATAGCAGTTGCGAAGTTTGATACTATAGAAATAGAAAGCAATGAACTGCAAGGTCTACCTTTAACTATTACAGGAATAGTTGGATATACAGGACCGAATGGTTCAGGGCAAACAGTTGAACAAGGTGTCAGAGGTTGGGAATTACAGTTTAAGACTATAGGTGGTTTAGCTCACGCTAATTATCCTCCTACTATTAGATTAACTGATATGCCAACAGCTTGTTCAGGTTTTGATCCATTGATTGATACTCAAATGCAATGTCTTATTACCCCTCCTTTATGGAATCCAAATGACAGAGGAGGATCATGGAGTTATCACTTCTCTGGATTGCCTTCTTGTACTTTAGTAGGATTGAAAGATATAAATATCTTTGCCGTAGATACTAATACAGGATTATTGCCTGCTAGTCCATATTTGCCAGATACAGATAGTGTTGATCATAGATATAACTATATAGAAGGAAACTTTACTGGCACCCCTCCACAAATTGTAAACAGTATTTTATATGAAAATATGGATGTAATGAAACCATTCTGTGGTAATGTTTTATACAAAAAACAATATGATTTTGGACCTACAGTTCCACCTCTTTGTATTGGTCCTACAGGAATTAGAAATTATTCTGTAAGTGGTTCATTGCCATCTGGGTTGAGTTATAGTATATACTTTCCAGAAGAAACAAATTTTCCAAGAGAGCCTTATTCTAATATAGGTAGTGGACATATATTAATACAGGGTGTTCCAACAGAATTTGCTAACGGAGGAGCTTATTCTGAAGAACTGACACTAAAAATCGAAGACGCTAGAGGCTTAGAGGCTCAACGAACATTTACTTTTGTTGATACCTCTGTTCCAAATGACCCCGACGTAGGAATAGCAGTTTACTTCAAAACAGAAGATGCTATTCTATCTCCTGAAGGAGGAAGCGGTTTAGTTGAAGGATCTTCTAGCAATTGGAGACCTCCACCTATAGAGCAAACAATTGTTTGCAATAGTATATTACCTCATAATAGATGTGGTGTTTTAGATGTTGTGTATTCTGGTACTTTAAGCGCAGACACAAAAGTTTATATTATAGAACCAGCAGATGATGACAGTGCTAACGATTTGTCTGTTGATGATGAGATATATCTAAAAATACCAGACGTAAATAATGATGACCTAAACGGAACTTATGTAGTTCAAAGTAATGATACAGGCAAATATATAGATGCTGGTCTTAGCTTAACAATACAAACTACAGGAACAGCCCAAGTTATTAAGGGTGAGCATAAAAATATTAACTTATCTAATTTTAATGATTTCTTTGAGGGGAATCTTGTTAGTAATGTAAGCACATGTTTAATTGGGGGTGGTAAAGTTGGAACAAAATTAACATCTAATGGAGGAAGTAGTACACAACTTGGTCTTAGAGGAATTTTAGTACCTAGTTTCAAGACCAGTATAACAGGAACAATTCCTTTTGCCAATAATAATATACGATACAGCGGTTTAAAATTTGATAGAGTAAATAGTGAGACAGATATCATTTCTAAAGCATCTTGGTCTGATTGCTGGCAAACAGGGAATTTATATATTAGTGGAATTATAGTTCCGCCTATTCATGCAGAAATTGTTGACCCTCCTCCGGCACAAGATTATTTCTTTTCGTTTAATGGTGCGAGGTTCGCTCTTGCTACAAGATTAGCTTTTGGTGATAACGAGGTACAAAGACTAATATCGGACAATGAACGAAACGGTACTTTAAAATATAGCTTAACTAATTTAACATCTAATACTATTATTCAAAGCGGAAGTGTTGGTGGTGGTAATAGTTTTGACACAGAAACATTGACAACATCTTCTGGTGTCATTTACAAACTTTTCATAGAACATGAGTCTGATGACTTTCCAACCTACGATCACTCTGCATTGCCTGATGACAACAATGAATATATATGGGTTCACAAGGGTGATAATTTAACTACAATACCTACACAAAATAGTTTTCCTCCAATAACCACAGCTGGCTTTGATAGTATTTCTGTGACTAATAGCTTAACTGATTTAGATCCTAATGGAGTAGTAATGGATCCCATCATAGGTATAGCTTACGGTGGATATATTCCAGATGATGCTGGAATAGGACAGGCAATACCTTACAACCATTCTGGAACAGTTAGTGTTTCTGGTACTTGGAGTACGGAAGACTTTTTACCAAAGATATCTGGAGTTATTCAAAAATCTTTAATGACTTCTCCAATTAATAATGTAAACGCTAGTTATGCAGGAGATACTAATCAAATTGTAATTCAAACAACTGGAGTTATAGAAGACAATGTCGTATCTATTAAGTTGTTTAATGGTTCAGATCTATTTGATAGTCACCAGTTGGTTGTAGGTAGTAGTAATCTTAATAGTTCTAGTCTCTTAATTTATACCAAAGACTTAGGTACTACTACCAGAAATAATTTGACAAGTGATATCACATTCAAGAGTGTAGTAGAAGAAGTAACAACTACTGGTATTCTTGTTAGACACAATAATTTATCTATACAAAGTGGTGATTTAGCAGGTATAGATAAGAATAGTTATGTATCTACAGAACTAGCATCTTTAGATAACGCAGGAGTTATTAGTGTGGCTTCGGGTTCGACAACTCATTTCTTACTAGAAAATAGTAATCAAGAAAGCGATTGGACAGATAGTTTTGCCTCTGGAGATTTTGTAGACGTTTATTTAAATATAAATGATAATATTAAAATTATGCCATATAATACTACATTCATTACTGAAGGTAAGTATGGTTTTCAAATTACAGGTCGATCAAATGTGAGAGAAAATGAAGATTTAGTTTATAAGATATGCACTGCAGAAAATTCTGGTCAACCTATTTTTGATAATGCTACGTATCCTCATGTTGGAATTACTTACAAAAAACACTTCCAAAATTATCCATTGTATGTCAATAAGCCTATAAGTATTGTTACTGGAACAGTAAACAAGACAGGTGATACATTGACATTTAGTACTTTAGGAGGCAAAAGACCTATTGCTAATTATGCTCCAGATGTTCAACTAGCTGCTGGGACTAATGATTACAGTTATTGTGGATTTTTAAGAAATAGTATTAATCCAGATATTCTTATAGATGAATACGACAGTGTTAATGATAGACTTAATATTAGTTTTAATTTAGATCCTCAATACGGAATTGATTGGAGTACATATAGTCAGATTAAGATTAAGATTTCAGATGAAACAGGTACCGACGAATATACTTATACCTACTAGATAAATAACTATGGCAACCTTACATATTAAACCAACATCTCCAGCACAAGCAGTTTCTGTTTCTCAAGGAACTGGTGACACTGTAAATATTATTTCATCTCCTGCAGCTGCTGCTGAACTTTCTATAGCAGTAGGTGTTCAAGGGCCAGAAGGTCCTCCTGGTTCAGGATTACCAGGCCCAACCGGACCACAAGGACCGACCGGCCCTCAAGGAGATATTGGACCATCAGGAGTTAGAGGTTTAACTGGCTCCGGTGTTAGTTCTATAACTTTTGGTGATAATACAGACACTTTCTTGGTAGATGACTCTAATTCCACTGTAAATTTTCTAGCTGGAGCAGGTACGGCTTTATCTGTTAGTGATTCTAACAATTCTATTACTATTACTAATACTCTAGTAGGACATCAACATATGTCTTCAGATATTACTAATTTCAATGAAGCTGTAGATGATGAAGTAGCAGGATTATTAATAGAAGGTAATAATATTAGTTTGTCTTATCAAGATCCTGACGATAATACTTTGACGATTGCGGTAACAGGATTGACTATTGGTTCAGATGTACAAGCATTTAATAGTAATCTACAAGATATTGCAAACTTAACCACGACATCTGGACAATTGCTTTATACAAATGATGATAGTGATTTTGAATTAATTACTTTATCCAATACTACTAAAGAATTTTTAAATGATGTTAGTGCAGCAGAACAAAGAACTACATTAGGACTAGGTACTATCTCTACATATAATTCTGGTGAGTATGCAAGTACTCGTAGAGGTAATACTTTTGTTGGAGAACAATCATTTGGTGACGGGGCTATTAATAGATTTTCAGCATCTATCAATAGTCAAACATCACAGACATATCAAATAGTGCAATCAGATAATGGTAAGACTATCACATTTGATTATGATCTTGACTCCGTGTCTGTATCAATGGACAGCACGATAAATGCAGGTTTTAATTGTTTAATTGTGCAATTAGGAAGTGGACAGGTTCGTATGAGTGGTTCTATACAAAATAGATATAATCACACAAAATTAGTTGGTCAATATTCTATAGCTACTCTTGTTAAGATTACCGAGTCGCCTTCTCTTGTTATACTGTCTGGAGATACCACAGATGCCAACTCTGGACCATAGGATAAAAGATTATGATATTACCACCATTTTTTGGCGTCAATACAGTTTATGATGAAGATGATGTCAAACAAGTTAGTGTAGATTATTTAGTTGCTGACATATTTAGCTTTGTCGATCCAAAAGCTATATCTTCGCTTACATATTATGCGGCAGATATTGCAGACTTTGACACTCCTAAATCATTGTCTTCTCTAACTTATTTAGCTGCTGATGCTCTGTCTTTGCCTAAATTATTAGATGGAATAAATCTCACATATGAAGCAATAGATATTTGTACTTATGACCCTCCACCAGAGCCTCCACTCCTAACAAGCTTTTTAAGTAATATTATTGGAGATAGTGAAATAGAATTCTCCTGGAGTATACCATACGATAATAGATCACCTATTACAGAATATATATTACAATATACAGATTGTTTTTTAAGTGATATTTTGACTGAAGATAATAATAATCTTACAGCTGTAAGCTTTGGTCTTTGTTTTACTGAATCTGATAATCAAGTAATTACCGAGGATGATTATAATTTAATGTTTGATGGTACCGTTAGCGATAATCTAATTTCAGATAATTATCGAACTAACTGCACATTCCAAGAATATGATCGCAGAAAGGTCTTGATAGAAAATAAAGACAGATTACAGGCAAATACACAGCTGTTCATTACTGAACAATCTAGTGGAATAGGTAATTTAAATAGTATTTTAGTACAAGATTTAGTTAATGATCAACCACATATATTTAGAATTGCTGCTGTTAATGCAGTAGGCACTGGAGAATTTTCTACTACAGGCATTCTTACTCCTATTGGCCCGAGGCATAAATACTGTGATATTAAATTGTTTATGCAGCCTAATAGTATAACAGATGTCGAGTCATCCTTGCTTGATTACTCTTGTAGAGAAAAAACTATAAATCAACTTGCTGCTGTTGAAGTTAGTACGCAGTCTAAATTTGGTCTTGGTGGCTTATACTTTAATGGAGTATATGACTCTTTCCCTAATCCTGGAACATATCCACATCTAAGAGTGAATGATAATTTTATTACTACAGCAGATGATTGGTCTTTACGAGGAGATTTTACTATAGAGATGTGGGCTAGACCTAGTAGTTCTAGTCGCAGTGATACGCTGATTTCTGCTTATACTCAATATGCTGATGAGTTTGGAGAAAATGATGACAATTCTAATTATTGGAGATTATTTAGAACTAGTACTGTTTTAACTTTCCGAGCAGTTGTTAGTGAGTTGACTGATGAAACAGGAGAATATGGTGAACCTATATATAATTATGGCACATTAAACTTAAATTATACGGGAGTTTTACCTACTGGTGAATATACAAATATTGCAATTAGTAGATTTAATAATATTGCTAGACTATATATTAATGGGGAGCTAAAAGATAAAAAAGAATTTGATAAAAATATTGCTATTACAGGTGCTGGCAATCTTATCATTGGTGGTAATCAAGGTGTAACATATGATATTTCAGACACATTTGGTATTGGCAGAGGAGCAATACAAGCTGGTACTCAATACATTGGATATATTGACGATATTATGATCAGTGATAGTGCTCGATTTGCAAAGACTAATTTTGTTCCAGAAAAATATGAGAACCCCGCAGACTGCAATGGATGTGGAGGATATGCTGTCGCAGCTACTTTAGCAACTGTTTCGGATGAATTTATTCCATAAAGGGGTATATACTATATAATCAGGAGAAAATATGGCCATTTTATTCTTCGACGGTTTTGACCGTTGTACGATCACAAAACAATTAGATAGAAATTACTGGAGTTTTCAACCACAAGTTCCAGTAGAATATGAAAAATATGCATTTGGAGGATATAGCTACGATCATACTCAAAATGACTATAATAGCAATAATAATTATTATGCTTATAGTCCTAATAATGGACATCTACCTACTAGTAAATATGTAGGAGCGGCTACCATTGGTGGGGCTGCTACTACTTATCCTGCTTTCGGAACTCCTTTCGGATTTTTAGCATTAAATAATTTAGATATTAGCGACTCTAGTCTGCTTGCTCCGTTAACTTATTTGCAGGTTAGTGGTTTTTCTTTACCTCAAAGTGGTGAAAGTTTCTTAAATTTTAGAATACATGGCATAGAAACTAAAGATACAAATTATCAAAGTTCTGATGCAGCTGGAAGATTCGGAGCAAAACATCCACTCGTAGCATTTTGTAGTGGTAATACTACAGGATTAATTTTCAATATAATTAAAACTACAGGCAACCAGCTTGAGACTGTAGAGAATACAAAAATGACAATAGGTCTAGAGGTTGAACAACTAGCAGGTGTTAGTGGATCTTTTGATCTTAATATTGCTAATGATTTAGCCGACTATAACATCAGATCATTATATTCAAGAGGTTCAGCTTCTTACCATAGTGGAACAGCACAAGCTGCTGATTTGAGCGATCTCGGTGGCAGAATATTAATGCCTGTAGCAGATAGAAATACTACTTCTCCATATATACCACAGAGCAGATGGTGTCATTTTACATTTGGCATTATTCAGACAGGAGTTACTCCAGAGATTAAAGTAAAATTAGATAATATTGATCTACTAACTATACCAACAGATGATACTATTACAGATAAAGATTTATGGGATGATAAAATAAGTATAAGTGGATTTAATTATGATAATATTAGATTTTTTAATAGAACTTACAATGCTTCTATTCCGATAGCTTATACTACATCTTATAGCTATGGTGGTAATACTACTTATTCTAATCATATGGAGGATGTAGAGTCCAACTATTATGAAAGAGGAGCTAATACACTTCTAGATGATATCATCTTAAATGATGGTAGTGGTACAGCCAATACATTTTTAGGAAAAACTGCTAAGATTATTCCTTTTACTCCTGGTGTCCGAGGCCAGTATACAGCTGATGTTACGGATGGAGGAGTAGTTCCAGATCCTTATAGAGAGTGGACAACTAATACTACTAGTCACAGAGTAGCTTTAAAGAATTTAGATGGAGATACTGGTAAAATTAGTAGCGCTACTGCTGGACAAATGACGGCTATTCCTTTTGGTAGCGGAAACATAGAGGGTATTCAAGCAACAGACAATTGGAGACGAGAAATACAAGATGCTGTTGGGGGCATGAAAATATATACAGCTGCCAAAAAAGAATTTTTAGATAGCTCCTTTGTTCCTGTGATAAAAACAGGAGAACTAGATAAATTTTTTGCTAATAAAACATCAATATTGATAAGACCAAGTGGTGGTTTAATAGATGCTTTAAACAAAGAAACCATAAGTTTTAGTCCTGTTGAACCAATACCGGCATTAACACCTATCAGCAAATTTGGCTCAGGTGTTGATATGCATGGCTCACATTTTGTGGTGCCTTTTATTGAATCTTATACTGATTTGTATAATAATAGTGCTTACGACAATAGTCATTTGTATCAAAATAATCAAACTTTATTCAATGATGGTAGATTTGTCATAGAAAGCTGGGTGTATTTTACTGGGTCAGAACCTATTGATCTTTATAGAACAACTCCTCCTACGGGATATGAGCACGGTGCGACAACTGAAAGTCAAAGTTTTAATATCTTTTGCGATCAAGAAGGTATAACATATAGTATGAGTGCTGACGGAGATGATCTTCCTCATATTCATACTCAAGATGTTAAATTATTATTTAATCAAACAGCTGCTACTGGAGAATGGCATCATGTAGCATTTGTGCAAGATTATGTGGAGTCATCAAGTAACCATGCTTGGCCAATTTACAGTTTTCTTAATGGTGCGAGAAATTCTCAATATGTTTTATCTGCACCTAGTGGCATGGATTACGATGCACAGCTTAGCGCTTATTTTCGTTATGATGTATTTCCTACAACTAGAACTAGTGGTATGATAACAGAAGATGCGTTTCCTAGTGGAAATTTTAATATAGATAAAAATATGTTATTAAATTTATCTTCACCATCAGGTGCCTTAGTAGGCTCAGGAACACTTAATAATCCTGCAACCGGTGTTTTGACTATACAAAATACTACTAATATTGTTAATCAAGATATTATATCATTTAATGTAGACGATACAGGCTTTTTACTATTAAATATGCATGGCAACCTAGTTGGTAATGGTTACCATCAGTTTGAAATTTACAGAAATAATGTAAAACAATCTACCTATAACACTATCTATCACCATTTGTCTCCTACACTTCCCAGTACTGCTGGCATGGGTGGTCATTCGAATCAATATGGTCAAGTTTTTGTACATTCTGGAGACCATATAGGTATTAGACCTTCGAATTCGTTTAGTATTAATTCGTTGTCAACAGTCAATGTAAAACAGCTATATGTAACTAGTCCAACAGGAACTGGGCCATTCTATCACGAGCAGAACTTACAAGGTTATAAAACTTATGGTTTTGGCAAGTATTTAAACAGATATCTGACAGATGGAGACACTGTTAATAGTCCTAAGATTTTCCCAACATTTATTGGAGGCAACAATATCATGGGGCAGTACAGATTGACACAAGGTAGTGCTCAGGTACAGGATGGTGTAACCAGAACTAGATATAGAGATGGTTTCGACATACCAACAACAGGATTTTTTATTGACAAAGAATCATATATAGATTTAAGTGAAAACATAGATTTAACTAAAACTAGATATGGAAAAACACGAGAATTTTTTGTGTTTAATAATCCAGAAACAGATCAGCCTTGGACAACAGGACTAATAGCAGATCCATCAGGACTAATTTTAGGAGTTCGAAAAACATGAGTTTGAATAAAAGTGTTTATTTTTACTATCCTATTCTGACGCCAGTTGGTGAAGACGTAAGCATAATAAACGATCTATATGGAGAAGTTACCAGGAACAATATAGTATCAACTTCTAGTCTCATTTATGACGACACGATACTAAGAGATACCTACTCACAGAGGATACAACCAATCGAAAATG
>Ga0233444_10001436_pt1 | contig 27259 bp, 25 predicted proteins | sample SI_124_October20_6_FD_182792 | JGI IMG/M metagenome (GOLD analysis project Ga0233444, IMG submission 182792) | Seawater microbial communities from Saanich Inlet, British Columbia, Canada - SI_124_October2016_10_MG | ecosystem: Environmental > Aquatic > Marine > Inlet | place: Canada: British... | reverse complement strand
TGAATCCTGTCATGGTCACGAATAAATAGTACAATTAAAAAAAACGCCAAGCTTGCTTGAGCGTTTTTTTGTTTGTGCTATTTTCAAAGCGGAGCTTTGTAGGATCAGCGAAGCTACTCCTCAACATAAAAGAAGGACTTTTTCACTTATCGCCAAGCTTGCTTGAGCGTTTTTTTGTTTGTGCTATTTTCAAAGCGGAGTTTTATCAAGTTCATGAAATAATCCTTTAATAAAAACAAGGAAATCAAATAAGATCAAAATTTGATTATTATTTTTAGTACTCATGTCTAATATTTACCTATTTACTAAAATCTCCATAGATTTTCTAGTTCGTTTAGTATTTATTAATTTAGTTATTGGAAATATTTGTCACCTATACAAATCTGTCAGTTAAAAACGATACCCCTATGAAATACAAAGCAATAACTTTATCTATAAGTTTATTTTTTTTATTAAGCTGTAGTCGCACTCAAGACAAAAAGCTAGCACCTAAGAATAAGCCATCATTAAACCTAGAGGAAGTAAGACAGATTTCCAAAGAAACTTACATTGCTTTATTTCCTTTAGTTTACAACTACGGAACCATGTATAGTCAGGCAATTAATAACCAAGCACCTGAGTATATTGGAGGATTTGGGGTCTATAAGCATTATGGTTTATCTACTCCAGAAAACAGGGATATCCCCACACCAAATAATAACACTCCTTATTCATGGGCATGGGTAGATGTGCGTGATGAGCCTTGGGTGTTAACAATGCCACCATCTGATGGAAACAGATATTATGTTTGCCAATGGGATGATCTGTGGGGTTATGTTATTGATGCACCAGGCTCGGTTATAGACGGACAGAGCGGTGGTAATTACCTTCTAACTACCAAGAAATTTAAAGGACAGATACCAAAAGATATAAAACGAGTTATTTATTCAGAATCAGAATTTATTGGGACATTAACTAGAACTGGAATAAATGGGAAAGATGATATACAAGCAATGCAATCTATACAAAACGGTTATATATTACAGCCTTTGAGTTCCTTCAATGGATTAGAGCCGAAAACTACATCAGAAGACATTAATTGGATTAACTATGATGTGGCTGATTTAAAAAATATAAATTTTTTTAAGTACGCCAATTTTATGCTTAACTACACTATCCCCAATTTAAATGACCAAACGATGCTTGAAAATGCCAAAAAAATTGGTGTTGAGGCAGGAAAAGACTGGCAACCGAACAAAATGGAAAGTTCATTTATAAATGCTATTAATGCTGGTATTGAAGAAGCACTGAAGGAAATAGACCAGCAAGTAAAAATTACCTCTGACGGAAATAAACTGTTTAACAACAGAGAAGTTATAGGTGAAGACTATTTAAATAGAACTGTAGGTGTGGTCGTTGGTCAATTTGGAAATTATCCTTCTCAGGCAATGTATCCTGGCTTTCAAAAAGACCGTAATGGAGATTTACTTGATGGAAGCAAAAACAAGTATTCAATAACTTTTCCAGCAGGTGGATTACCAGCGGCAAACTTTTTCTGGTCTTTTACTATGTATGATCTTCCAAATAGATTTTTAGTTAAAAACCCCATCAAAAGGTATAGTATTGGTAGCCAAACAGCATCATTAAAAAAGAGAGAAGATGGATCATTAACTATCTACTTTCAAAAAGATTCTCCAGGTAAAGAGAATGAGGGCAATTGGCTTCCTACTCCTAAAGGCCCTTTCTATACTGTTTTACGCATTTATGGACCCGGGGAAGACATGTTAAATGGTACCTATAAATTGCCAGAAATTATTGCAGTTGAAAAAAAATAAAGAGGCATACCTTCATTTTCATTTTAGCTAAAAAGAACAATGCTAAACCATATTAATCTACTGATTGATTGTACAATTCCTCAAATTCAAATCTTGAAACAGGATTAGATCTAATTCTAGCAATTGAATCGCAATATATTTCAAGAAATGCTGATGAATATTGAGACATACTCTGGTTAGAATAATTAGATATTAGGTTTGCTGTATAGTAATTTTTAGATACTGAATCTAACTCTTCATTAATTAGAAATGCATTAATAGTGACTTCTAGACCTGCATTTTTAAAAACCTTTAGAACATCATCTTCGAATTTTTTTAAAACAACTGGTTTTAATAATTGATTATTATCATCTAAAAACTCACAACCGTTATTTTTATTACAATTGAAAAAAAATAGACAAAGGATTAAAACTATATGTGAATTGATTTTTAAATTTTGAAACATCATAATATCTTGGTTTAAATAAAACAGATGAAATTACTATCCTAAATATCTTCTTAGGGCTACTCTATGTTCTGGGTTACTCTTGTCATAATTAGTAACAAGAAGTTCTAAAATTTCAGGTGGCTTATTACCTATATCTGATTTTTTGGAGTATTTAGACACATATAAATTAAAAATAGCTTGCTCTTTTTCAAAAATCAAGAAGTGTTCTGAATTTAATTCTGTAAAGGATATTTCATTTCCATTAAAAGAGTTTGATTGATCTTTTATGAAGGGAGAGAAATCAAAGTACCTAAATATATTTTCCATCTTATACTAATTCTGCAGAAAGTCCAAGGCTTAATAATTTAGAGCAACGAGGCTCTAACTCTTTAAGCTCTCCTGTTTTTACGGTGCATTTTCCTTTAAAATGAACCAACCAAGTACATTGTTCTGCTTGCTCTTCGGTATGTTCACATACATTAATTAAAGAATTAATTACAAAATCAAATGTATTTACCTCATCATTATGTAATACGATGTGATGTTGATTTACTTCCTTTTCTAAAACAACTACTTCTTCTTTAATTTTTTCTTTAGTACTCATATCTCAAATTTACAAAAAAACCTCTCTATTTCAAGTATTTTAATGCTACCCAACTATTTCTTTGAATCATTTTATCAAAAACTAACCCATGCTTAACAACTTCTCTTTCTATGATAGCAATGTCAGTTTTATAAAATCCACTGAGTAATAAAACCCCATTTGAAGTCAAACAATCTGTATATGTTTTCATATCAGAGAGTAAAATATTCCTATTAATATTGGCAATAATGACATCATACTTTTTCCCTTTCAATAAAGAAGAATCGCCCTCTAAGATAGTGATGTGCTTACAACCATTTCTTTGAACATTCTCTATGGAGTTTTGATAACACCAGCTATCAATATCTATTGCATCTGTGGGTTGAGCTCCTTTCATTTCGGCAAAAATTGCTAAAATACCTGTTCCACAACCCATATCTAACACTTTTTTATTTTCTAAATCTAGCGCTAATAAATGTTGAATCATCATGTGAGTTGTTTCATGATGGCCAGTTCCAAAACTCATTTTAGGCTCTATCACTATATCAAACTTCAAAGAAGGATTTTTATGAAACGGAGCACGAACACTAACTAGCCCATCTACTTGAATTGGATTAAAATTTTTCTCCCATTCTTTATTCCAATTGGTTTGAACAACTTCATGATGAGAATATTTAATTTTAAATTCAGGTGAGCCTAAAATATACAAATCATCTAAAATATGTAAATTCCATTCGTGTTTTTGAATATAAGCAGTTACTCCATTATCATTTTCAACAAAACTTTCAAAACCTACATGACCAAGTTCAGCTATTAATATTTCAACAGCTGGATTTTTTGGGGTTACAAAGAATTCATAAGCTATATAAATGGAATCCATTAAACTAAAAGGTATTAAAAAGCGGTGATAATTCCTGTAAAGTCTGATGCCTTTAAAGAAGCGCCTCCAATTAATCCGCCATCAACATCTTCTTTAGAGAAAATTTCTTTGGCATTCGTTGGTTTTACACTTCCACCGTATAAAATAGAAACATGTTCCGCAACAGATATACCATAGGTGCTTACCAATAAACTTCTAATATATGCATGCATTTCTTGAGCTTGTTCTGGACTTGCAGTTTCCCCTGTTCCTATGGCCCAGACAGGTTCATATGCCAATACGATATGCTTCCATGAAGATGCGCTTAAAGAAAGTACCACATTTTTTAGTTGACTTTCTACAACTTTAAAATGATTCCCTGATTTACGATCTTCTAATGATTCACCAAAACAAAAAATTATTTCCAAATTATTTTCAAGAGCAGATGCTACTTTCTCGGTTAAAATTTGATCATCTTCACCAAAATAAGATCTTCTTTCTGAATGACCTAAAATTACAGATTTTACTCCCACATCATTTAGCATAGCCGCAGAAATCTCTCCAGTAAAAGCTCCATTTTTAGCTTGGTGCATATTCTGAGCTGAAACTTCAATTACAGAATCTTGAGTTAAAGCTACAGCAGATGTTAAATTGATAGAGGTAGGTGAAATTAGAACTCTACAATTAACTGAAACCTCCTCTAGGGCCTTATTTAAATCATTAATTAATGTGGTTGTTTGTGTTGCATCATTATTCATTTTCCAATTTCCTGCAACAATATTATTTCTCATATTTTTATAATTTTAAAAGCGGCTAAATTACTTAATTTTAAGGGCTTTAAGAATGTTTTTGTCTGTAATTTTTGTTGCCTTAAATAATGTAATTTCTCCAAATTCATCAACCACCACATATCTAGGAATCCACCACAGGCCTAAAAACTTTCCAAAGGCTCCTTTTTTTCCTTCAGCCATATAATAATGATCTCCTTTTATCTTCAATCGATCTATGGCTTTCATCCAGCGCTCTTTGCTTTTATCTAGAGAAAGAAAAACAAAATGAACTGTAGGATTTTCTTGTTGTAATTTTTTTAGTTCTGGCAAAGTAACTACACAATCTCTACACCAAGAAGCCCATATATCTATTAGGATTTTTTTTCCTTGGTGTTTTAATAAAATATTTTGAAAGGTTACATCTTGTTTTGCGATGCTAATAAATTTTTCATTTAAAGCTTCTTTTGAAAAGCGATTAGGACTTTGACAACCAATGATGAGAAATAGGAATACTATACGAAGTTGTTTCATTCTATTTATTTAAGTCTAATTCTAGGATCTAACCAACTGTAAATAATATCTACAAGTATGTTAATTATGATAAATAAGGAGGCTATTACCAGAACACTGCCCATTATTACAGGTAAATCTAAGGTATTTAATGCATTTACAATTTCTTTTCCAAGACCATTCCAGTTGAAGATATATTCAACAAAAACAGCGCCAGCTAACATCGATGCAAACCAACCAGAAATAGCGGTAATAACTGGGTTTAAAGAATTTTTTAGTGCATGATTTTTTATTACTTGATAGTTTGTTAGCCCTTTGGCCTTTGCAGTTCTAATATAATCTAGGTTTAAAACTTCTAGCAATGAATTTCTCATGAGCTGAATAACAACAGCCAATGGTCTAATTCCTAAAACAATAGCAGGTAAAACTAAATTTTTCCATTGAATGTAAATATGCTCACCAAAATCATCAACAACATACAAACTACCTGTCATTTCTAACCCTGTATATTCTTTTAATACAAAACCAAACAACCATGCGAATAAAATGGCTGAAAAAAAAGAAGGAATACTCATTCCAAAAGTACTAACTATTGCGATAACTCTATCAAAAAAAGTATCCTTATAAATGGCAGAAAAAATACCAAAAATAATTCCAAGAAAAATAGCAATTGAAATAGAAAAAAGGGCTAAAATTGCCGTATTTGGTAGAGTTTCTAAAATAACTTCTGATACTTTTTTCCCATTTTTCTGAAAAGATTCTCTCAAATAAGGGTATTTGAGAACTAAAGATATTTCTCCTACAGAAAAGAGTTTCTTATAAGAATATGTACCCTTTTTCAAAAAAGTAAAATCATCTTCACTATTTGAATGAATAGATAATGGTGAGACATCATTTAAATAATAAAAATATTGTGTGGTTAACGGTTTATCAAAACCGTATTTTTTTTGAATACGTTCTAATTGTTCAGAATCTTCACGTTGATCTAGCATCATTCTAGCTGGATCTCCAGGCAATACATTAAAAAGCAAAAAAACAACTGTAACGACACCCAAGAGTGTTAAAATACCATAAAAAAACTTGTTTCCAATAAATTGTATCATGAAGAATGACTCTTAAACAAAGATAATAGAAAGTCTTAAAAATATGTACCTTTGTTTAACTTTTAAATAGACAGATGACTACTAACGAAATTGTAACTCAAATTCAAAAAAAGAAATCATTTTTATGTATTGGTTTAGATGTAGATCTACATAAAATTCCTTCATTTCTTCTTGAAAGAGAAGATCCAATTTTTGAATTTAATAAAGCAATTATTGATGCCACTCATCATTTATGTGTCGCTTACAAACCAAACACTGCTTTCTATGAAGCCTATGGAATTAAAGGATGGAAGTCATTAGAAAAAACTATTACATACATCAATCAAAATCATCCAGATATCTTTACAATAGCTGATGCAAAACGCGGAGATATTGGGAATACTTCCAGCATGTATGCAAAAGCATTCTTTGAAGATTTATCTTTTGACAGTGTGACAGTAGCTCCTTATATGGGAAAAGATTCTGTAGAACCATTCTTGGCCTTCAAAAACAAACACACCATTTTATTAGCGCTTACCTCTAACACTGGCGCTTTTGATTTTCAAACAAAAGAAATTAATGGAAAAGAAGTATATAAACAAGTATTAGAAACCTCTAAAAGCTGGGAAAACTCTAAAAAATTAATGTATGTAGTGGGCGCTACCAAAGCATCTTATTTAGCAGATATTAGAAAAATTATTCCTAATTCGTTTTTATTGGTTCCTGGTGTAGGAGCTCAAGGAGGAAATTTACAAGAAGTGTGTAAATACGGAATGAATCATCAAGTTGGATTATTAATCAATTCTTCTCGCGGAATACTGTATGCCTCAAAAGAAGAGGATTTTGCAGAAGCAGCCTCAAAAAAAGCAACTGAATTACAAATTCAGATGGCTACAGTGCTAGAAAGGATGACTTCTTAAAAAATACGACTCTTTTTTAATTTTTAATGATTTCTTTTACAAAAGATCCATTATCAGTTTGAAATTTTAATAGATATATTCCTTTTTTAAGAGAAGATAAATCAATTGAAGTATTTACTTCATCTAGGGTAAAATTTGAAAGACTTTGGCCTAAAGTTGAGTACATATTTACATTAGATCCAATTAAATGCGAAGGTGTTTTTAAAATTAGTTTATCCTTGGTTGGATTTGGATAAATGATGAGTTCATTTAAAGTTGAGTTCGATGATGACAAAGAACTTTCCTCATAGACTCTTACATAATCTATCTCCATGGTAGCGTTGTTAAAATTACTTGGAATAGCTCCTCCTAAATTTCCTCCCATGGCTATATTAAGTAATAAATAATGATGGTTATCATAGGGTATTTCCTGCGTATTTTCTCTTTCAAAAAAAACAACATCATCGAGTAAAATTTTAATCACATTTTCTGTCCAAATAAGTGAATAGATGTGAAACTCTCCACTAGAATCTTGTATATAGGTTGTACTACCCTCATTTTGATACACATTTGTATTTGCATTTGAATAATGAAGATGACCAATAAGATTGGTTTTATCCCATCCGTTTTGTTCCATGATGTCTATTTCTCCACACACTGGCCAGCCAACACTCCCGTAGGTAGAACCAAAATAATTTCCAACTTCATTAATATTGGCTCCCAGTGTCCAAATAGCAGGCCATGTTCCAGCCTCGGCAGGTAATTTAGCCCTAACATCTACTCTACCATACTTGAATGCAAATTTTGAATTTAATCTAGCAGATGTATATGGTTTAGTTACGTTATTGTAGGTGTAATTTTCTCTAATAGCTTTAATCTTCAAAGAACCATTACTGACAAAAGAATTTGATAATTGATTGGTGTAATGTTGTAATTCTCCATTTGCCCAATCTGTACCATTTATAATTGGAATAATTTGATGATGCCACTTATTTGAATCTACAACTCCTGAATAGTTAAATTCATCGGACCAAACTAAGGTATTAAACACGGGGTTATTAGCATCTGACCCACCTTCAGATTCTTCAAAAATAAAATCATCTACATAGGCAGTTACATGGTCATAATTATCCTCTCCATTTACTTGAATCAATACCCTATTAAAATCAGTTCTATCAATGGGGTCTGCAGAGGAAGGATCTAGGTTAATAAAAACATCATTTTCAAAATCAAATGTGATTTCTTCCCATTCATTCAATGATATGTACTTTATGATTTCACTTTGTGTTGTCCATGGCTGAGGTAATGTGCCATTTTGAAGCTTCACAGAAACCTTATTAGTTTGGTTACCTGTTATACCACTAGAAGGAACATAGATTTTAAATGTAAAAGAATTATTGTTCGAGAAATCTAAATTTTCATTTGAATCAAATCTAACATTTGCATATTGACCTCCAACATCTGAGTATTTTAAAACACGAGACGATGTATTGATTCCTTGAGCATATGGGTTTGCAAATGAACTATCAATATCACAATCATCACCAACCCATTGAGAGATAGTTCCACTACCTTCAAAATCATCTTCAATTACTTGTTGTGAAAAAATTGACCCAAAAATAAAACTAAAAAAGAATACAATAAAGAAACGCATGGAATAAATTAAATTTCTAACAAAAATAACTTATAATAACAAGTTGAAATAAAAAAAAGCCTATATAAAAACCAAACAAAAGTAGTATCTAAAAATCACCTCTATTTTTATCATACCCGAAAGGACAATGCTTACAACCACTTTTACAGCAATAGCCTCTTTTTAAATGATATTTTTCTGTAAAAACTCTATACCCTTGTTCGTTGAAGTAAAAGTCTTCTTGAGTGAGTTCTATTTTTTTATTATACATACCTAAAAATACTGATATAGAGTACTCAATAAACTATTTTTTATTCGATCTACTTTTTTTGATTAGGAGGATATGCTAATATAATCTTGTTTACAAATTCACTAATACGTTCCTCTTTTTTATCAATATTAGTCATCTTCATTGCTCCAGATCCAATGCCCTGCCAAACAAGTTCATTTTTATTTTTATCAATAAAATCAATAAATAAAGTTCCTTCTGTATATTGATTGATATTGAGGTTAGTGCTCCCAAAAAACCATGGGTTATATCCCCAACCAAAACCATATCCTAAGTTGTTGTCAGTTACATTAACTTTTTCTCTAGATTTAGTAAAAATACTAACCAAGATATCAGGATTTGTAGATTTAACAAGTCCTTTTTTATTTAACTCATTTTCTATAGCACGCATAATTCTCTTTTTATCAAGGTCTGAGACAGAGGCTTTGTCTATTCCTTTCTTATAAAAAGCAAATGTCTTATAGGTTGAAAAATCTACCTTAGTATCATAATCCGAGACAACTTTTACGGAGGAACAAGAGGTAAGAACACCTATGCATAACAAAATAAATAGCTTATATATTTTCATAATTAGTGGTTTAATAAAGATTCTTAAATAATGACAAATCTACTTTGTTGGGGATGGTAACTTTTAACTTTTTTTCATTTTTCATTGCACGTTTGATTGCAAAAATAGCTTCATCATTTCTTGCCCAGTTTCTCCTTGCTATTCCGTTGTTTACATCCCAAAAAAGCATAGACTTTATTCTTTTGGCTGACTCTTTACTACCATCAATAAGCATGCCAAATCCGCCATTAATAACCTCTCCCCATCCAACACCACCTCCATTGTGAATGGAAACCCAAGTAGCACCTCTAAAACTATCTCCAATGACATTTTGAATAGCCATATCTGCAGTAAACTTAGATCCATCATAAATATTTGATGTTTCTCGGTATGGTGAATCTGTTCCTGAAACATCATGATGATCTCTACCTAATACTACAGGACCTATTTTTCCTTTTTTTATTGCTTTATTAAATGCTTGAGCTATTTTTATTCTTCCTTCAGCATCTGCATATAAAATTCTTGCCTGAGAACCAACTACTAACTCATTTTCTTGAGCCCCTTTAATCCATTGAATATTATCAGCCATTTGCTGTTGAATATCGGTAGGAGAATTTTTCATGATTTCTTCTAAAACTTCACAAGCTATGAGATCAGTTTTTTCTAAGTCTTTTGAATTTCCAGAAGCACAAACCCACCTAAAAGGACCAAAACCATAATCAAAACACATAGGTCCCATAATGTCTTGAACATAACTTTGGTATCTGAAATCAATGCCATTCTCTGCCATAATATCTGCTCCTGCTCTACTAGCTTCTAATAAGAATGCATTTCCATAATCAAAGAAATAAGTTCCTTTAGCAGTATGTTTATTAATTGCCCTTGCATGTCTTCGAATAGTTTCTTGTACTTTTTCTTTGAATAAAACTGGATTTTCAGCCATCATATTATTGGCTTCTTCAAATGAAATATCACAAGGATAATATCCTCCTGCCCAAGGGTTGTGTAGTGAGGTCTGATCTGAGCCTAGATCTATATGAATATCTTCAACATCAAACTTCTCCCAAACATCTACTATATTTCCTAAATAAGCAAGAGATACAATTTCTTTGCTGTCTTTTGCTAATTTTACTCTAGTTACCAATTTATTGATATCGGTAAATTTCTCATCTATCCATCCTTGATCAAGGCGTACTTGCGTAATTTTAGGGTTTACCTCTGCACATACAGTAATACAACCAGCTATATTTCCAGCTTTGGGCTGAGCACCACTCATTCCGCCTAAACCAGCAGTTACAAATAAATTCCCTTGAGGTGATTTACCTATTTTTCTAAAACCGTTTAAAACGGTAATAGTAGTTCCGTGAACTATCCCTTGAGGTCCAATATACATATAGCTCCCTGCTGTCATTTGACCGTATTGGCTAACCCCTAGAGCATTCATTTTTTCTAAATCATCTGGTTGAGAATAATTAGGTATGGTCATTCCATTGGTAACCACAACTCTAGGTGCATTTTTTCCTGAAGGAAACAACCCCATAGGATGGCCAGAGTACATAGCTAGAGTTTGCTTAGAGGTCATTTCAGAGAGGTATTTCATAGTCAGTAAATACTGTGCCCAATTTTGAAAAACGGCTCCGTTGCCTCCGTAAGTGATTAATTCGTGTGGGTGTTGAGCTACAGCATAATCTAAATTATTCTGAATCATTAACATAATGGCTTTAGCCTGCTCACATTTTCCTGGATATTCAGAAATTGATCTTGCATACATACTATAAGTAGGACGAAACCGATACATGTAAATACGACCGTATGTTTCTAGTTCTTCAGCAAACTCTGGCAACAAAACTGAATGATGTTTCGCATCAAAATAACGTAATGCATTTCTTAATGCTAACTCTTTCTCGTCTTTAGATAATATATCTTTTCTTTTCGGAGCATGATTAATAGAAGATTCATATTCCCTTTTGTCTGGTAATACATCTGGTATACCTTGTTGTATTAACTCTTTAAATGTCATTTGTATCTAAAAGATTAAAAAAATAATTATACATACAAATATAATCGATTTTTAAATCGATTAATTTTTATACCGTTAAAAAAAACATCTATTTTTTGAAAAATTCGTAAATTGCAATTCTAAATTCATATATTTTTTACGAATAATATCATATTTGAACACATATTTATAATAAATAATAATTATTCTGTAAAAAGTATTTAGTTGAAATTAAACTGTCATTAAAAAAATGGAAAATATCACTCCTTACAAACCAATCAATAAAGTTAGAATTGTAACTGCAGCTTCTTTATTTGATGGTCATGATGCATCAATTAATATTATGCGTAGAATTATTCAATCTACTGGTGTTGAAGTGATTCATTTAGGACATGATAGAAGTGTTGAAGATGTTGTGAATTGCGCTATACAAGAAGATGTAAATGCTATTGCAATGACCTCCTATCAAGGCGGCCATAATGAATATTTTAAATATATGTTTGACTTGTTGAAAGAAAAAAATGCAAGTCATATAAAAATTTTTGGAGGCGGAGGTGGTGTAATACTTCCTAAGGAAATTAAAGATTTAATGGAGTACGGCATTACTCGAATATATTCACCAGATGACGGAAGAGAAATGGGTTTACAAGGAATGATTAATGATTTGGTAAAACAATCAGATTTCCCCATTGGAAAAGTTCTAACTAATGAAATTAATCATCTAAAAAATCAAGACGCTGGAAGTATTGCTCGAATTATTTCATCTGCCGAAAATTTTCCTGAAATTTCAAAAAAAACTTTATCAGAAATCCATAAAATAAATAAAAATTCTACGATACCCGTTTTAGGAATTACAGGAACTGGTGGTTCTGGAAAATCTAGTTTGGTTGATGAATTAGTTAGAAGATTTTTAATTGATTTTCCAAATAAAACTATTGGACTTATTTCTGTAGACCCTTCTAAACGTAAAACAGGCGGTGCCTTATTAGGTGATCGAATAAGAATGAATGCTATTAACAACAGTCGAGTATATATGAGATCCTTAGCAACTCGTCAGTCTAATTTAGCTTTATCTAAACATGTAAATGAAGCTATAGAGGTTTTAAAAGCTTCAAAATTTGATTTAATTATTCTAGAGACGTCAGGAATTGGACAATCAGATACAGAAATCATTGAGCATTCAGACACCTCTCTTTATGTAATGACTCCAGAATTTGGAGCGGCTACTCAGCTAGAAAAAATAGATATGTTAGACTTTGCTGATCTTGTTGCCATTAATAAATTTGACAAACTTGGTGCTCTAGATGCTGTTCGTGATGTAAAAAAACAATATATGCGTAATAATAATTTATGGCATATACACATGAATGACATGCCAGTTTTTGGGACTATAGCATCTCAATTTAACGATCCCGGTATGAATTCGCTCTACAAAGCTATCATGAATAAGCTTGTAGAAAAAACTGGAGTAGATTTAAATTCTTCCATAGAAATCATCCAGGAAATGTCTGAAAAGATTTTCATCATTCCACCAGCACGAATTCGTTATTTATCTGAAATAGCAGAAAATAATAGAGCTTATGATAAAAAGGAACGAAGTCAAGTAGAAGTTGCTCAAAAATTATTTGGAATTTATAAAACAATAGATTCTATACTTAGTACAAAATCTTTATCAATCAATCAGAAAGAGATCTTGACAAAAACAGGATTAGATCATAAAAACATTCTTGAAAAAACTCCAAAAAATGAATTGCCTTTCATAAAATTATTAATCAATCAGTTTGAAAAAGTAAAAATGGATTTAGACCCCTACAATTGGGAGATTATCCTAAGCTGGCATGATAAAATTGAACGATACAAAGCTCCTATTTATACTTTTAAAGTAAGAAATAAAGATATTAATATAGAGACACATAGCAAGTCTTTGTCTCATTCTAAAATACCAAAAATATCACTCCCTAAATATGAGGCATGGGGAGATGTATTACGATGGAACTTACAAGAAAATGTTCCAGGAGAATTTCCTTTTACAGCAGGTTTGTATCCTTTTAAGCGAACTGGGGAAGACCCAACGAGAATGTTTGCCGGAGAGGGTGGTCCTGAGAGAACCAATAGACGTTTTCATTATGTTAGTCTTGGACTTGAAGCAAAACGCTTATCCACTGCCTTTGATTCTGTGACCTTGTATGGAAATGACCCAGGACATAGACCTGATATTTATGGTAAGATTGGAAATGCTGGTGTTTCAATTTGTTGTTTAGATGATGCTAAAAAATTGTATTCTGGATTTGACTTAAGTCATCCCATGACCTCAGTTTCAATGACTATTAATGGACCAGCACCAATGTTGTTAGGTTTTTTCATGAATGCTGCAATAGATCAAAACTGTGAAAAATATATTAAAGAAAATAAGTTAGAGAAAAAGGTTGAATTTATATTTAAAGAAACCTATGATTCAAAAGGATTAAAAAGACCTAAATACAGAGGAGAATTACCGGAGGGAAACAACGGATTAGGTCTTTTATTATTAGGAATTACTGGTGACATGGTGTTACCACCTAAAGTTTATGAAGAGATAAAAACAGAAACTTTAGCACAAGTTAGAGGTACTGTTCAAGCAGATATTTTAAAAGAAGATCAGGCACAAAATACGTGCATTTTCTCGACAGAATTTGCCTTGAGACTTATGGGAGATGTTCAAGAGTATTTCATTAAAAAACAAGTTCGTAATTTCTATTCTGTTTCAATTTCTGGTTACCATATAGCAGAGGCTGGAGCCAATCCAATTACGCAATTGGCATTAACGCTATCTAATGGATTTACTTATATAGAATACTATCTTTCTAGAGGTATGGACATCAACAAGTTTGGGCCTAACTTATCTTTTTTCTTTTCAAATGGAATAGATCCTGAATATGCAGTTATTGGACGTGTAGCTAGAAAAATTTGGGCAAAAGCGTTAAAGTATAAATACCAAGCAAACTCTAGAGCACAGATGCTCAAATATCATATTCAAACTTCTGGGCGTTCACTTCATGCTCAAGAAATTGATTTTAATGATATTAGAACTACACTTCAAGCTTTATATGCTATTTATGACAATTGCAATTCTCTGCACACCAATGCATATGATGAAGCCATTACCACTCCAACAGAAGATTCTGTAAGAAGAGCCATGGCCATACAATTAATTATTAATAAAGAATTGGGATTAACAAAAAATGAAAATCCAATTCAAGGGTCTTTTATTATCGAAGAACTAACCGATTTAGTAGAAGAGGCAGTATTGAAAGAATTTGATAGAATTACAGAAAGAGGGGGTGTTTTAGGGGCTATGGAAACTATGTATCAACGATCAAAAATACAAGAGGAAAGTTTGTATTATGAGACTTTAAAACACAACGGAGATTTTCCAATTATTGGTGTTAATACATTTTTGAGTTCAAAAGGCTCTCCAACAATTCTACCATCTGAAGTAATTAGAGCAACAGAAAAAGAAAAGAAATTTCAGATAGAAACTATAGAATTGTTACATAATTCCAATAAAAATGAAGCTACTACTCAATTAAAATCTTTACAGCAGGCAGCCATGAAAAATGAAAACTTATTTGAAAAAATTATGGATACTACCAAAGTATGTTCTCTAGGGCAAATAACAGCTGCACTTTTTGAAGTAGGTGGTCAATACAGACGAAATATGTAGTACTAAAAATAATTTATAAACTAAATATATTATCAGATGAATAAAATTTTACTCATATTATTAATCATTATTACAGGCTGTAGACCAAACCAAAAGGAAGTTAATACAGGTGAAAAAGCTATCTATAACGATTATGTTGTTACACCAAAAAAAATTATAATTAATGATAATGTTAAAAGACATCTTTTTGATTATTCTATTTCAGATGAAATTGGTTTAAATAAAATGCATGCTCCAGTGGGTTGGACTGAGCCTGTAATTAAAGCTAAATTTGAAATAAGAGGTATTGTATTGAGCGGAATACTTGGACTAGAATTTAAAGAAGGTGTAAAAAAAATTCCAAGTAGTAAAGGGTTTTTGATACCTAACAACACAAAAGTTAGAATTTTTAATGCTGGTTCAGAAGAATTGGTTTTGATAGAGGTATTAAAACCAGGGTATCAAAAAAAATTGGTTACATTTTTTGAAGGATTTAATAACTAATGTATTGATGTTAAAAAACAAGTAATCACTATTTTTTTTATATTTGATTGTATAATTATTAAAAAATAAAAATATAATATTATGAATAACACAAGAGATATTGTAAAAGTAAGACTTCATGATGGTATTGTAGGACTCCTAAATATTGGATCTATAGTACTAGCAAGTGAATTAGGGTTCAACTGGATTTATATAGCTGTTGCCGTTGCTGTACTTCAAATTTTAAGTCCTCTCACAAAATTTTGTCCTGTTTACACGATTTTAAATAAGTTAATGCCTGACACCACCCCCATTCAAAATGGAAAATAATTGAAAAGAAATGCATCTTTTTTCAATTATTTGAGTCTTCTATATATAAACTAAAACAACTAAAGATGATTTATAAAAATCAATGTACCTGTACTTGTGTTGCCTGTATAAACGGAGATTGCTCTGGCTGTACTTGTGAAGTATGCTCATGTTCTAACTGTAACTCCTAGTTAGAGAATTTTGATCAAAAATTTTTGAACTAACTATTATGATGACTACTAATGAAGTTTGGAAACTATATTCTGATGATATAAAAAGGTATATTGAAAATAAGGTTCGTGATGAGGCGATAACTGAGGATATTCTTCAAGACACATTCATAAAAATTCACACTAAATTACACACGTTAAAAGATTTAAATAAAATTAAGTCTTGGTGCTTTATCATTGCAAGAAACTCTATTATGGATTTTTTCAGAACCTCAAAAATTAGGTCAGAATTACCCGATCTTACAGCAGAAATAGACACTGAGGAAAATTTTCATACCGAAAAAGAGTGTTTACTAGGTATTTTACAAAACCTACCCAAAAAATATAGGACACCTCTCTTTTTGTCTGATATTAAAGGAATGAAACAGTCTGAAGTAGCTAAACTACTCCATCAAAATTTACCAACCACTAAATCCCAGATTCAGCGTGCTAGAAAACTAATAGCACAAGGGTTCATGGACTGTTGTGGATTTGTTATGAATGATCAAGGTCTATTAGTTGGGGAAATCAAAGAAAAAGAAAACTGTAAGGTTTGTAATTAGTCTTTTATTCCAGGCTGTTTTAATATCCAGTTTTTCTCTTCTTTCTGAACGTCAACCATTTGCTTAACATCTAAAAGTAATTTTTTTGCATCATAAATTACACCATCTTTTATGGTATATTTTACTCCTCCTACCCTAACTACTTCATTTGATTCGGTTAATTTAATAGCTCCTGTTCCATAAAGAACTTTTAAATTTTGTAACGGATTTTCCTCTACAATAACAAAATCTGCTAATTTGCCTATTTGAATAGAGCCAATTTTATCATCCCAACCTAAAGCTTCTGCTCCATTTAAAGTTGCTGAACGAATTACTTCTAAAGGATGAAAACCTGCCTCTCTTAACAATTCCAATTCTCTTATGTAAGCAAAACCATACAATTGGTATATAAATCCAGAATCTGATCCTGCAGTTACTCTACCTCCTCTATTTTTATATTCGTTGATAAAGGTCATCCATAACTGAAAATTATTTTTCCATGCTACTTCTTGTTCTGTTCCCCAATAATGCCAATAAGAACCATGTGAAATTTTACTTGGTTCATAAAATTTCCATAATGAAGGCAAGGTATATGTTTCATGCCATTCTGCTCTTCTAGCTCTTTGCAAGTCTCTACTAGCCTCATAAATATTAAATGTAGGGTCTAAGGTAAAATCTAGCTCTAATAACTCATTCATTACATTGTTCCAGTGAGTAGAATATGGCTTAGCAGCTTGCTCCCATAGTTTACCCGCTTCCTCAAAACGATGCTGTTCATTTTGATAATTGTAATCTAACGGATAATTTTGAACAGTTTTATCATCAAAAAGAGCCTCAGGTAAACCATACCAATGCTCCATAGAAGTAAGACCTGCTCTAGCAGAATGTAAAACGTTCCATCTAGCTACGCTTAATTGAGCGTGATGACATGCAGAGCCTAATCCTAATTTTTTATTCTCATCTAGGGCAGCAGTCATAATTTCAGGCTCTGATCCAAAGAATTTTATACCATCCGCACCATTTTTTGCATTTTTCCTTACCCATTCTCTAGCCATTTCGGGAGTACTAATGGGTTTTTTACTTCCAGATCCAAATCCAACATAATCAAAGATTCTAGGTGCTATAATTTTATTTTTAGAACTTAAGAGCTTTAATTGTTTTGCGTTAATACCACTAGGTTGCCTTACTGTAGTAATTCCATGAGCCATCCATAACTTAAAAACATATGATGAATTTGCTCCCTGTGATTTTCCTCCAATATGACCATGCATATCTATAAATCCAGGTAGTAAGTACATGCCAGATGCATCTAATTCTTTACCATCCTTTTTTAATTTAGGTCTGTTTTTTTCTTCAATTTCTACCCCTGGATACCCCACCACTTGTATAGCAACAATGATGTTATTTTCAACAACTATGTCTACTGGTCCTCTTGGAGGAGAGCCATCTCCGTTAATTAAGGTAACTCCTCTAATAATTAATTGATCAAAAGGTCCTTCACCTAAGTAGTTTTCTTGAGAAAACCCTTTATGAACCAGCAGCAATAAAAATATAATAAGTAATTTTTTCATACGATACATTGTTAATTTCCTATTTGTGGAACTGATATATTATTTCCTAAAAATAAAGCATTTAAAAATAGTTTATTAGTCCCATACCAAGCACCCCTAAAGTTTGGGTTATCTGCAAATAAAATAGCTCTTCCTTTTCCTATTGGACTTACTAATAACGACGCAGAGGGTTTTAAATAGGTATTTAAATTAACTGGAGAGATATACCCATCTATATGTGGATCCGCTGAGTATTTTGCTACGGTAGCATACGGGTTTTTACTAGGTTTTAAAAATACAGTATTGTTTTTATAAACTGGTAATTTAATATCTCTAAACCCAAAACCTAGTGGATGTGAGAGATCTAATTCGATCTCAAAAATAGAACCGCCTAATCTTTCTCTACCAATATTTTCTCTAGCATCTACATAAGGCAGTCTCTTTATAATTTTATTGGAGGAGTCTTCTTTATCTGTAGATTTTTTAGTGAGACTTTCTTTTACTAGTTTTTTAGAGATCAACCATTTTGAAGCACTACCAATAGTAATTAAAGTATTACCTCTACTTGCCCAATCTTTAATTTTATTTCTTTGAATAGAGTCTAACTGACTATAATTCCCAGATACCATAACTAAGATATTATATTTATCTAATGAAATTCTATTCAAATTGTGAAGTTGCAACTTCGTAATTGGCATTTCTACTCTTGTATCCAATAAATGCCATACTTCTCCTGCTTCATATGAGGAGACTCCATTTCCAATAAACATAGCTGCTTTGACTTTGTGAATTTTTCTGAAATTATTACTTCCTAAATCTATCCCTTTTACACTAAATCCTGTATTTGTAGCATATACTGGTACCATAAATTTTTGTTGTGCTTCGCTTAGAATTTCATACACATCAGATGAAGACAATTGTTGTTTACTCACAGGAATCATAACTGTTCCGTAATTAAAATTTTTAATCCCTTCAGTTGTATTTGCTGAAAATTTCTTGAAGGCGGCGGAAGCTTTTACTCCTCTTTGTTGGATATAATTTAATGCAGCTGGAGCGTTATAATCATCCCAGTCTAGAAGGTAAGCATAATCTGTTTTTGAAATTTTAGAATTATTTAATAGCTTCGAAGAAGTTGTTATTTCCTTCCCTATTCTTGCTGACTTTAACCCTTTGGGTTTCATATTATAAAAATTAGAAACACTCCAAGCAGAGGCATCATAAAAAACACTATCTGCATATTGGCTATATGTTTCAAACATTGTTTGAACCATTCTATGTTGTTTTTGCTTTAACGGTACATAAAATTTAGTACCTTTTTCATATACTTTAATCTTGTGTTTCATCAAGAAATCAACAAAAGCCTTGTTTCTATTTTTATCATAATTATCACCAAATTCATATCCAGAAAAACCTGAAGCAGTTTTTTTTGTGACAGCAGATTTAAAAAAATCTTGTTGATATTTTCTTAATACCTTTTTATTTTCTACGGCTGCTTTTATGGTAGCTATACTTGATCTATATTGGTTTCTGATAGTAAATCCAAATGAAATTGTTCCATAATCTGTATCTTGTAAATGCCCTCTAGAACTTGCTTGTTCAAACAATAACGCCAAAGCACCCTGGAGATCTGGATAAGATGATCCATACCCTGGATACGTTCCATCAAAAGCTTCTTTGGTAAAATACAGAGATCCTATATCATCCATAGTTTTTGCAAAATACGGTGCAAATAAATTATTTAAGTCTTCGTAATTTTCTTTTGGCATTATTGGATCCTTAGAACCAATAGCTTTCATTGGTTCAAAAAAGAAATTACTATTAGTACCCATTTCATGGAAGTCTGTCACTACGTTGGGATACCAATCATGGTACCATTTTAATTTTCCCTGACTTTCTGGATGTACAGCTAACAACCAATCTCTATTTAAATCAAACCAATAATGATTAGTTCTACCTCTGGGCCACATTTCATTGTGCTCTGCATCAGCATTGTCAGAAACTAAGGAGTATGCCTTGTATTGATTAGCCCACTGAGTATGTCTATCTCTTCCGTCTGGATTGATGGTGGGATCTATAAAAATAACAGAATTATTAAGATAATTTTTTACTTCTTCGCTTTCTGAGGCAACTAGTGTGTAAGCTGTTAATAATGCCGCTTCAGAACTAGATGGTTCATTTCCGTGAACATTGTAGGCAAGTTGAATAAATACTGGGACCTCATCATAATTTTGAGGTGTTATTGTGGGATTAGTAAACTTTAAATGTTGTTTTTTTAAATTACTTAAATCAGCTAGGTTCTTCTCAGAGGAAACTCTAAGTATAACTAATTTTCTTTTTTCATGTGTATATCCGTAAATTTCAATTTCTGCCTTATCTGAAATTTCAGCTAATTTATACAAGTATGATACAATTTGATCATGTCTAGTATGTTGATCCCCGATTGAATATCCCAAAAATTCCTCTGGTGTTGGAATTCTTGAATCAAATGGATTCTTATCTTTAAAAAAATAATCTTGAGCAAATGAATTAGATACCGAAAGGAAAACTGTAAATACTATTAGTTTTTTTAAAATTTGCATGATCGTGTTTTAAAAATGTTACTAAAAATACAAATTTATAATATGAAATATAAAAATCTCTGTTCAAATAATCGTTTAATTGTCTAGCTCTCCTTTTTTGTTTTGTATTTTTACGACTGTAAATCGACTTTAAGCATAAAAATGAAATTTAAATTCACCTCATTTTTTCAGATTCAATCATAAAATAAACCACCACACTTAAAAATTATTATATGAAGAGATTACTTCTATTTAGTTTACTTTTTAAAGTTCTTTTTTTTAATGCTCAAGAAAAAGCAGTTCCTGTTTTTAAAAATGGAGAAGCACAAATAATTGATGCGTTTAATACTCCAAATAAATGGATTCGACATGATTTATGGGTAGCAACTAATTTTGACACAGATGGAGACGGAAAGAAGGATAGAATGCACGTTTCCGTAACTAGACCCTTTCAAACAGATACTCAAAGTCTAAAACTACCTATAATATATGTGACTAGTCCATATTTTGCAGGAGTTGCTCCAGAGACTGAGGGTGCTTTTTGGAATGTTAAACATGAGATAGGAGAAGAAGTAGAAGGGATTGTTCATCCAAATGTTGTCAGAAGGGGAAAAAGACCTATTATTTCAAATTCTCATATTAGAAAATGGGTTCCAAGAGGATACATCGTTGTTCATTCTTCTTCTCCTGGCACTGGACTTTCTCAGGGAGCACCAACAGTTGGTGGACAAAATGAATCTTTGGCACCTAAAGCAGTTATAGATTGGCTATGTGGTAGAACTAAAGGATATACAGAACCCTACGGAGACAAGACTGTCTCTGCGTATTGGTCTACTGGAAAGGTAGGTATGACTGGCACCTCCTACAACGGAACACTCCCTCTAGCTGCTGCTACAACTGGCGTTCAAGGTCTTGAAGCAATTATTCCCATAGCTCCAAATACTTCCTATTATCATTACTATAGGTCTAATGGATTGGTTAGATCTCCTGGAGGATATCTAGGTGAAGATATAGATGTATTGTATGACTTTATTCACAGTGGCGATGAATCTAAACGCGCATACAATAATAAAACTGTTAGAGATTCTGAAATGAAAAACGGAATGGATAGAATTACCGGTGACTACAATGATTTTTGGGCAGGAAGGGATTATCTAAACCAAATGAAACCAATGAAAGCAGCTTTATTAATGGCTCATGGTTTTAATGACTGGAATGTGATGCCAGAACATAGTTATCGTATTGTAAAAAAAGCAAAAGAAATGGGTATTCCAACCCAGATCTATTACCACCAAAATGGGCATGGAGGACCTCCTCCCATAAAAATGATGAACCGATGGTTTACAAGATATTTACATGGTATAAATAATGGGGTTGAAAATGATGCAAAAGCATGGATTGTTCGAGAAAATGATAGTCAACAAAATCCTACTTCTTATGAAGATTATCCAAATCCAATGGCAGAAGCAGTGACATTTTACCTACAAGAAGGAGCGCCATATCTCGGTAAATTATCAACCAAAAAAATGGAATTAAATAAACAAGAAATATTTTCAGATAACGCTTCATTTTCTGCAGAATCTCTAGCAAAATCTATGTCCTCCAATAATAGGTTGATGTATGTTTCTGATGAACTGAAACAGGATATTCATATATCTGGAGTTCCTAAAATTAGCATAAAAGCCTCAAGTTCTAAAAAAGCAGTAAATCTATCTGTATACCTAGTTTCTCTTCCTTGGAATAATAATAAAGAATCAAAAATAACTGACAATATAATTACTAAGGGGTGGGCAGATCTTCAAAATTATTCTACTTTATCTAAAAGTTCTCCACTAATACCGGGTAAATTTTATAATATGTCCTTTGAAATGCAACCTGATGACCAGGTTATTAAAAAAGGACAACAAATTGGTTTAATGATATTTTCTAGTGATTCTGAGCATACCATATTACCTGCACCTGGAACTAAGCTAACTATAGATCTAGATAATACCTCAATTACAATTCCAATAGTAGGTGGTATAAATACTTTCAAAAAAGCAATTGATTAATAGTAGATCTTTTAAAATGACCTCAACTGAAATTGCCTTATTATTAAACAATGATTCAGAGAAAATTATCCGAATAGGAGAAATAATAAGTAAGAAAATTGAAAAAAGAGATCATTTTGAAAAGCTCAATGAATTTGAAAAAACTTTCATATTCATAGATATCTTTGAAAATCATACTACAGACGGAGGCTTTGAAACTTTTTTTTGGGATTCAGCGGGTCAGTTTTCTCATGAAATATTAGAAGCCTACGAAAAAATAGGAGCTAAAAATACAGCGTCAATAATTTATGATTCTTTTGTATTATTTGGTGAAATTCCCATTCCAAAAAATACAGATGTGAGAAGAGAACTCTTATCAAAGATAAACCCAAAATCGTGGATTAAATTAGATCAAAAATACTATAACTGTAATGATAATATAGTACTTTTGGTATTAGAATTTGTAAAAAATAACACTAAGTATTTTGATTAAAAACTCTCAATGTTTTTAAATAAAGATTATGAAATATTTTTTAATAGTAGCTTTTTTATCATTAATTATATCTTGTAATTCACAGGATAAAAGACCTTTAATTGGTGAAACAGTGTATCAACAAAAATTAAATGCTGTTTTCAAAGATGCATCAAAATCACCTCTCAAAAACAAAGATTTGAAAAGCTTCAAAGGCTTGAACTTTTTTCCTGTAGACTCATCTTATATCATAACAGCTTCAATTGAAAAAACACCAGACACTCCTTTTTTAGGGATGGCTACTAATACTGATGAAAAATCCTATTATAGAAAATATGGAATATTAACTTTTACTCTGAAAGGAAAAGAAATGCAATTAACTTTGTATGAAAGTTTAGAAGAATCTGAGAATCCTGTTTTTGAAGACTATTTATTTCTACCATTCACTGATGAAACTAGCGGTAATGATTCTTATGGTGGTGGACGTTATATGGATGTCTTTAAAAGTAACATAAATACCAACGGAACTCTTAAATTGAACTTCAATAATACTTACAATCCTTATTGTGCATACAATGATGATTATTCTTGTCCATTAACTCCAAGAGACAATCATCTTAGTATGGAAATCTTGGCAGGAGTTAAAGATTTTAAAAAGCAGTAATTCTTTCTATCCTAAATAATGTGCATCTACAATTAGGATAGCATTCTAGACAAATACATACCCGCAAAAACAGCTAAGAAAGCTATTATAAAACTTGCAAAGGTATACAGAGCAAAAGATGTAAAATCACCACTTTTAAAAAGAACATGATTTTCATATGCAAATGTTGAAAAAGTGGTAAAACCTCCACAAAAACCGGTTGCTAACAATAAGGTTTGATTTTGTGTTAATGTATTGTTTTTAGCCGCCAACCCAATGATAATTCCAATAAGTAGACTTCCTAAAATATTTGCAGTAAATGTTCCTAAAGGAATACTGTGATCTTGGTTATTTAAATATTTAGCAACAATATATCTTAAAACACTCCCAAAACCTCCACCTATAAAAACAAACAACAACTGCTTCATTTTTGTTATAATTTAATATCAGCTATATCTTTCCAATTCCATTTACCAGTAACAGTTCCTTTATTTAAGGTTATTACACCAGGGTTTGCTCTTAGCATGGTTTTTAGTGTAGTTTCATCACAAAATAAAAAATCAAATGGCAAATCATAGTTGTTTTGAATTAGGATTAAATCGTCTTCAAAAGAAGCTGAAACCCCATACACGTTATATCCTTCACTAATAGCCTTGTCAGCTATGTTTTTAATGTCTACAAAACCTTTATCATCTGATTTGGAAGCATTATATACAATAACTAATAATACTTTATCCATTTTTAAAATTTCAGGAGCCAAATCGTTTTGAGTGTCCTCTAACATAAAATCATGAACAGGAGGAATACTTCCATCTTCTGGAAATTGCATTCCTTCTGTTATATTTTTTCCAACTGCATATGCTCTAAAATCTATGATGGGAAGGTGATTAAGTACATGAAAAGTTATGTATGAAAAGCTAACAAACGATAAAATTATTAAGAATGTATTTATTTTTTTTGAGAATAATGCTTTGATATTTTTTACACCGATCAACAATAATAAAATGAGACCTATAAGTAGTACATTTTTCCAAAATGTTTCCCATGGGGTTAGTTTAATCGCATCGCCAAAACAGCCACAATCAGTTACTTTATTGTAATAAGCTGAATACCATGTTAAAAATAAAAATATAGTAGTTAGCCCTAATAAACTCCATGTAGTTGTTTTGGACTTGTAGCCTAATAATAAAGATACGCCCAACATAATTTCTACAATAATCAGCACAATTGAAAATGGTAACGCATAAGGAATTAAAAACTCTAAATTTAAAACACCTTCACTAAAATATTCTTCAAATTTATATTGTGAACCGATAGGGTCAACTAATTTAACAAAACCGGAGAAAATGAACATAGCCCCAACAAAAATTCTGGACAGATGCACTATTAACTTTAAAAACATGAGACTATATTTTAATTAATCAATTTGTATACTAAAAATTTGAAATGAAATTTATAAACCTTTTTATTACTCGTTTAAATGAATCATTGCGAAAACAGCATAATTAATCATATCCTGATAATTTGCATCTATCCCCTCAGAAACAAGAGTTTTTCCTTTATTGTCTTCTATCTGTTTAACACGTAATAGCTTTTGAATAATTAAGTCTGTTAAAGAACTTACTCTCATATCTCTCCAAGCCTCACCATAATCATGATTTTTATTTTCCATGAGTTCTTTGGTAATCAAGATGTGCTTATCATACAACTCTGTTGCTTCTTCTGAGGATAAATCTGGATTTTCTACAACACCCAACTCTAACTGAATTAAAGCCATAATTGAATAATTTATGATTCCGATAAACTCAGATTTTTCACCTTCATCTACTTTACGAACATCATTCTCTTGCAACTGACGAATACGCTGTGCTTTGATAAAAATTTGATCTGTTAATGATGGTAATCTCAGGATTCTCCAGGCAGATCCGTAATCACTCATTTTTTTTGTGAACAGATTTCTGCATTGTTTTACAACTAGATCGTATTGGTTAGAAGTATTTGGCATAAACAATATTAATTTCCGTAAATTTCGTTCAAATTTTATGAACTAAAAAATCTATCTAAGTTTAATGAAAAAAATTGTTGTTTTTTGCGGCTCAAGTTTAGGATTTAATCCTATTTATAAAAATGCTGCCATTGAACTAGGCAACTACTTTGTTAACAACGATATAACACTAGTTTATGGTGGGGGTAAAATTGGGATGATGGGAGTTTTATCGGAAACTATTTTAAATAAAGGTGGTAAAGTAATAGGGATTATTCCTGCTTTATTAAAAAAAGAGGAAGTTGTTAACCCTCATGTAACTGAATTAATTGTTACAAAAACCATGAGCGAACGAAAAATACTAATGAGTAAAATGATAGATGGTTATATTTCACTACCTGGTGGATTTGGCACCCTGGATGAACTTTTTGAGGGACTAACACTAGGTCAATTGCACATAGAGCAAAAACCAAATGGGCTTTTAAATATTAATGGTTTTTTTGATCATACACTCAAACAATTAGAAGTTATGGTTTCTGAGGGATATTTAAAACAAGAAAATAAAGAAATGCTATTGGTGGGAAACAATGTAAGTGAATTGATGTTAAAGATGGATTCCTATATTGCTCCAGAAAAATCAGCTGTTATTAATAAAGTTATCAACCATGACCATAAACTGTAGAGGGAAATTAATAGATTTCTCTTCACCAAAAGTAATGGGAGTTCTAAATATAACTCCAGACTCTTTTTATGATGGAGGGTATTACAAAAATGAGAAAGAGCTTTTAAATCAAACTGAGAAAATGCTTCTTGAAGGTGCTTCATTTATAGATGTTGGTGCATATTCCTCAAAGCCTGGTGCTGCTCATATAACTGAAAAAGAGGAATTGAATAGAATACTACCTATTGTAAAATCTATTAGTAAGTATTTCCCACAAGCTATTATCTCTGTTGATACTTTTAGGGGGAATGTAGCTAAACAAACCGTAGATAATGGCGCAGAAATAATAAATGATATTTCAGGAGGATCTTTAGACAAAGAAATGTTTAAAATTGTAGCAGACTTAAAAGTACCGTATATTCTAATGCATATGCAAGGAAAACCTCAAGACATGCAATTAAACCCAACTTACAGTGATATCGTTACAGAATTAATTTCTTTTTTTTCAGAAAAACTATACAAATTGCATCAGTTAAAACATAATGACGTAATTATTGACGTAGGTTTTGGGTTTGGTAAAACTCTTGAACACAATTACCAACTATTAAAAAACCTTGCTCTTTTTAAAAATTTAGATGTTCCCATTTTAGCAGGTGTTTCCAGAAAATCAATGCTCTATAAACCACTTGGCTTATCTCCAAAAGAAGCACTTAACGCCACTACT
>Ga0233444_10001435_pt1 | contig 27285 bp, 29 predicted proteins | sample SI_124_October20_6_FD_182792 | JGI IMG/M metagenome (GOLD analysis project Ga0233444, IMG submission 182792) | Seawater microbial communities from Saanich Inlet, British Columbia, Canada - SI_124_October2016_10_MG | ecosystem: Environmental > Aquatic > Marine > Inlet | place: Canada: British... | reverse complement strand
CTTGAATCAGCACGGTTTAGATTATGATTTATCTTGGTCCTTATCTGGTAAGCCCTTTAGAACTGCTAGTGGCCCGTTGGTTGACTCCGTTAAATCTGCCATTCAAACTGTAACCGGTTATGACACAGAACTCTCTACCTCTGGTGGTACCTCTGACGGGCGCTTTATTGCGCCAACAGGTGCGCAAGTCGTTGAGCTCGGCCCATGTAATGCCACTATTCATCAAGTGAATGAATGCGTTTCTGTTAAAGATCTTGACACTTTGTCGGAGATCTATGAGACTCTGCTGCAAAATCTTCTGACTTAAAGACAAACACTATGTTTAGCCCGTCTAAACAACATCAGCTACTTTATTTCATTACAGCACTCTTGCTGTTAATGCAGTCGCTTGCCATTTGGCATGATGCTGAGCATGCTTTTCATGCTGAAGATGAGCAGTGTGAACGTTTCGAAGCCTTTGCTAATAGCCCCGCCCTAGATATTGTCCCTCACCTTTCCGTTACTACCGTGGCATACAACACGGTTGTTAACGCTGTTCAATCTATCACGCTACGCCAAAACAAACAGCGTGATGCCTATGCCATCCGCGCCCCCCCTGTCTTATTCTCCTAATCCTTTCATAAATCAAGTCCTAGATTTGTCTTATTTTTGACTTAATCTAGCGATTAACAATTTATTTATACACAGGTATCACATAAACAAGGGAACACCCCTCTGTTTATCAATGCGTTATGTTGCTTCTTAAAGCGTCATATACATTTATTGAATACCTATGCTGGAGAATAGTAATGGGAAACCCATTTTATAAAAAAAGAACGGCGTTCTTAATCAGCACCGCTTTATCTTCTATGGTTATGAATCCGTCAGTCTATGCGGCTGAGCCAACACCCCTAGAAATGCACAACCTCATTGTTACTTCTGATCCATTTGGGGATCGCACTGTTGATGATTTAATTAATTCTGTCACGGTCATTACAGACGAAGAATTAGCACGCCGCCAATCAACAACACTGGGCGAAACCTTAGATGGTTTACCAGGTATCAGCAATTCAGACTTCGGACCCGGTGTCGGCCGTCCCGTCGTTCGTGGTTTGACGGGTTCTCGTGTTCAAATTCTAAATAATGGCTTAAGAGTTGTTGACGTTGCTGGGGAAGGTGCAGATCATAATGTCGCGATAGACACCAGTAATGCATCTCAGGTTGAAATTATGCGTGGCCCTGCAACCCTACTGTATGGCGGTAATGCATCCGGTGGTGTCATTAATGTCATTAGTGAACATTTCAACCCTAACTTCAGTGATGAAACCAATGTTCATGGTCAATTTAGCTATAGTGGCAATGGTAACCAACGTCTCGGTAATATTGGTCTTTCATTACCTCTATCAGACAATTTTGTGATTCGCAGTGATTATGCTGGCCAACGTAGCGATGACTTTGATATCGATGGTTTCCAAGGCGAAGATCAAACAACCGGCGATAAAGGCACTTTAGAGAATAGTGGTAACGATATTAATAGCTTCTCTTTAACGGGTCTTTACAGCCAAGACTGGGGATTTGCAGCGCTTGGTTATAGCCGCTGGAAGACAAGCTACGGCATTCCAACCGTCATTACAGGTGTCGGTGAAGAAGAACAAGCGCATATCAGAGCAGACTATGAACGTCTGGATTTTCGTAGTGAAATCGATGATCCCTTCGCAGGTATTCATACCGCCCGCTTTAAAGTCGCCTATACCGAATTCTATCAGGCTGAAGTTGCCGCTGAATTTGATGGTGGGCTTCTAGAAGGGTCTGGCGTTGAAGGTGAATTTGATAAAGATGAAACGGAAGTACGTATCGAGTTACTCCATAATCCAATTGGTGCCTGGGATGGTGTCGTTGGTTTACAAATCAATGATGCTGATTTTCAGACTAGTGCACCCGAAGCAGGTGGTCATGGTGGCAGTTTCTATGTCCGTGATAACGAAACGCGTTCTTATGGCGTATTTGTCTTAGAAAACACAGAAACCTCTTTTGGTCATGTTGAATTAGCCGCACGTATTGATTATGTCGACTCTGAACCTGCTACTTTAGATCAAGAGCGTGACGTTGACTTCGTAGCCCCATTCGTAGGTGAGTTAATGCAAACGGCTAAACTCGGCGACCGTAGCTTTACACCTTTCAGTGTGTCGGCAGGTGCCATTGTTGATATCAATGATAGCCATCACTTTAGAGTGTCATTAAGTCGATCCGAGCGGGCACCCTCACCGGAACAACTTTATTCGTTCGGTGAACACCATGCCTCAGAAACGGTTGAAATTGGTGATCCCGACTTAGACGAAGAAGCCTACACCAATTTAGAAATTGGTTTAGATAGACATCACGGTGATTTTACCTATAACATCACCGCGTTCTATAACCAAGTCAGCGACTATATTTATCTAGAGACCCTGACGATTGGTGGCGCTGAAGTCTTGAGTGATGAAGGTAACAACTTCCTTACTAATGAACAAGAAGATGCCAAATTCTATGGTGCTGAATTCACCTCAGCATGGCAGATCAGCGAAGGTAATGTGCCTTTCAAATTGCGCCTCTCTGCTGATTACGTCAGAGCTAAGCTAGATAGCGGTGACGATTTACCGCGTATCTCTCCAGCTCGTGTAGGTTTAGGATTTGATACGGGTCGCGGTGACTTAGCATTCAGTATGGATTATCAACGTGTCTTTAACCAAAGTAAAACAGCAAATCTCGAAAGTGGTACTGATGGTTATGACTTATTGTCTTTTAATGCAAATTGGTCACCAAACTCATTAAAAGGCTTGGGGGTTTTTGTTAAAGGACGTAATTTATTAAATGAAGACGGACGTCGTCACACTAGTTTCTTAAAAGACGCGACAACCATTACAGGTCGTAGCATTTTGGCTGGTGTTAATTTCGACTTTAACCTTTAGTTTAACTGCATTGAATCATATATCACCGGTTTGTTTTTAGCCGGTGGTATTTTTTCATTGCACGGTTTACAACATTATTACTAAGCCTTTACCCAAATGTCTGAACCTTCATGTTAATTTTGTTTTAAAAGTCAGACCAATCTAGCGGACTTTGTACACTATTCATGTTCATATCGTAATCTGTAACTTCACTTTCTAAGAACATATCTTCGCTTTCGTCATATTCTACGTTGTCACTGCCAAACTCTTCTTCAACCATTAACACTTCATCATTGCTATCTCTGTATTTCATCATTCATACCTCAGATTATTCATCATGATCTCTAAACATCACTAATGGACCTGTTGCTTGTTGTGTTGGCATTACTTCCATTGTTGTGACATTCATATGTTCTGGTGTACTGACCAACCAGAAGACGGTGTCAGCAATATCTTGCGCAGATAATGCTGTGGTATTTTGATAGACGGCATTTGCCAAGCTCTGATCTTGTTTAAACCGTACCATCGAAAATTCTGTTTCAGCCGCACCGGGCTCAATATTACTCACACGTATATTACTACCTAATAAGTCGGCTCTTAAAGCTAAAGAGAATTGTTTAACAAATGCTTTACTAGCACAGTAAACATTTCCGCCAGGATAAGGCCAACTTCCCGCTACTGACCCTAAATTGATAATGTAGCCTTTGCTACGCTTGCGCATTGCTGGCAATACTTTTCTGGTGCAATACATTAAGCCCTTGATGTTGGTATCGACCATTTGTTCCCAATCATCTATGTCTGTTTTGTCTGCTGGCATCATGCCTAACGCTAGGCCAGCGTTATTAACAAGTACATCTATTTCGTCGAAACCTATTGGTAAATTATCAATGGCTTCCGCAATGGCTGTTTTGTCTCTGATATCAAAACAACAGGTATGTACAGCGGCTTTGCCAAGTTCATGTTGTAAGTCATTTAACCGTTCTTGGCGTCGGCCCGTTAAAATTAATTTCCACCCATGTTGTGCAAACAATCTTGCCATCGCTTCGCCAAAGCCTGACGTTGCGCCCGTGATCATGATTGTTTGTTGTGTCATTACTCTTTAGGCCTTTTAGCAATAATTTCTATGGCAGCAATTCGATAAGCTTCTGCTAAAGTTGGGAAATTAAACGTGCTCTCGATAAAAATATCGACTTTGGCATGGCATAGCATTGCCATATGACCAATATGGACGACTTCTGTTGATGACTCCCGTATTTCCTGATATCTGGCCTCGTGCGACCTCAGAGAAATTGGCTCTTCCAACGATGACATCACCATATTGTTCACGCGCTTGCTGCTCTGTTAAACACCTTCAGAAAACACGATTGTCCGCCTGCCTGAAATAATAATACGATGCTCAATGTGTGCTTTAACGGCACGTGCTAAAACAAGTCGCTCGATATCCTTACCTATCATGACAAGGTCTTCAGGGTTATTATCATGCTTAACACGCTGAATATCTTGTTCAATAATGGGCCCCTCGTCTAAATCAGCTGTGGCGTAATGTGATGTCGCACCTATGATTTTAACACCCCGGTCGTAGGCTTGATGGTAAGGTTTAGCACCTTGGAAAGCAGGTAAGAAACCATGATGAATATTGATCACACGACCAGCAAATTCTTCGACGAATTGTTCGGATAGGATCTGCATATAACGCGCCATCACCACTAGGTCAATCTGATACTCAGCTAATAATGCTTTAATCTGTGCTTCTTGCTGTACCTTTGTTTCTTTCGTTATCGGTAAGTGATAGAAAGGCTTATCAAACTGTTTAGCCATCTTTTCTAAATCAATATGATTACCAATAATCACTGAAATATCGCAACTCAGTTCGCCCTCAAGCTCACGCAAGAGCAGATCATAAGGACAATGTGAAGCCTTTGTGACTAATAAAGCAACACGATAAGGTTTGTCAGAATAACGTACTGACCAGTTGAGTCCTAAGCTGCTAGCATAATCGTTAAATTGTTGTTCTAAGTCAGCTCGGCCTAACTGCCCACCATCTTCCAATTTTACCCGCATGAAATAATTACCTTCCACTACATCGGTATATTGTTGGCAATGTAAAATATTGTATTCACGTTGAGAGAAGAAGCCAGTGATCCCAGCTAACAGCCCTTTTTGATCAGAACATTGAATTAGAAAGACAATGGCATTCATAATTAGACGACTCTTCTGTATTGATTAATGGTGTGGATAAGGTGAGTACTATAACGAGTTGTTGTTTCTTTTGCACTCACGGGTAGAACTAGGTGTAATCCGTGTATTTATCATTACGCCCTTTCACCTTCTCAAGTGGGTATTTTTCCCCATTTTTTTTGTACTTTTGTTCAATAATTTTATTAATATCAATATCTAGGTCATGACACAAGTAACTGAGATAAATGGCGACATCAGCAATCTCGTCTTCTAAGTCCTCACGCTTGGCTGTTTGTAAGTTTTGTGCTATTTGATCCTGACTTTTCCATTGAAACCATTCTAATAATTCAGCAGCTTCTATTGATATTGATATCGCCAGTTCTTTCGGCGAATGAAATTGCTCCCAATCGCGTTCTTGTCGAAACCTGACTAGCTTGTTTAAGAGTTCTGGTTTAATCATTGTTTAAAAACTGCTGTACTGTCGCTATAAATAAATCTGGTTTCTCGGCATGAATCCAGTGCCCAGCCTGTTCAATTGTTGCAATTGTGGCGTTAGGAAATTGTTGTTTCACCCGAATTACGTCATCGTCTTCAATATAGTCAGATAAGCTGCCTCGTAAAAAAAGGCTACGATGCTTAATAATTTGATCTTCGCAAACTCCTTTTATCAACTCTGGATACTTTTCGGATAATACCGGCAAATTCAACTGCCATTTAAGTACCCCCTCCTCTAATACTATGTTCATTAACAAAAACTGTCTAATGGCTTTATTTTTTATCTTAACCGATAAAGCTTTGTCGGCGTCAGCACGCTTTGTCATTACGCTTAGATCCAAGTCCAATAAAGCTTCAAAAATATTGCTATGTCGGTCTGGATAGCTTTTAGGTGCTATGTCAATCACAATCAGCTTATTAATATATTCAGCATAATTTGCTGCTAACATCATCGCGACTTTACCGCCAATTGAATGTCCTATCACCTCAACTTTATTTAAATCTAGATCACGAATCAATTCAGCCACATCATCTGCCATAAGCTGATAACTCATCAAATCACTCTGTGGTGATTGGCCATGATTCCTTAAATCAACAGTGATTACTTGTCTATTGCTAGACAATTGTTTCGCCATCGTCCGCCAATTATCTGATGACCCAAAGAGCCCATGCAGAATAATCAGCGGTGCTCCTTCTCCTATAATGCGGTAATGTAACTTCATATTGCGTTCTTTATCCGATGAAGACGTTTATAATAGCGAGCTTTTAAGCTTGTTTGGAGACTTTTGTGGAAGATGAAACTGTTTTAGTGATGTTAGTTCAACAATATGCGAAACAATATGGCATCACTTTTAGCTCTAAGCATTTAGATGACCCTGATAAAAAAGCAAAGCTTATTAGCTTGATACAAGCTTCACTTTCCGGCAAACATGGTCCTGTCACTGATGACGATTTAAACTAAATAAAAAAGGCCATCAATGATGGCCTTTTTTATTTTTAAAACTTAATTACTAACTAATTATCACATTTCTCAAATACTAAGCAGGCATTGGTCCCACCGAAACCAAAACTATTCGACATTATGGTTTTTAATCCTGCATTGTCTTTGCGCTCGCGAATAATAGGTATGCCCGACGCTTCGGGATCTAAATTATCAATATTTGCTGATGCTGCAATGAAATCATTTTTCATCATTAATAAGCTATAGATTGCTTCTTGCACACCAGCAGCACCCAAGGAATGACCTGATAAAGACTTGGTAGAGCCTACGATAGGCACCTCACTACCAAATGCTTTTTTGATTGCACCTAATTCGGCTAGATCACCTACGGGGGTACTAGTACCATGTGCATTGATGTAGTCAATTGGTGCTTTCACTGTTGCTGTTGCTTGTTCCATACAGCGGATAGCGCCTTCACCTGAAGGAGCAACCATATCATAACCATCAGACGTTGCGCCGTAGCCAGTCAATTCTGCATAAATTTTTGCACCACGCGCTTTAGCATGTTCATATTCTTCTAATACCAGTACACCACCACCACCAGCAATAACAAAACCATCCCTATCTGCATCATATGCGCGAGAGGCCTTATCTGGTGTGTCATTATATTTTGTAGATAATGCGCCCATAGCATCAAACAAAGAACTCATTGTCCAATGCTCTTCTTCTGCGCCACCCGCAAAGACAATATCTTGCTTGCCTAATTGAATTTGTTCCATCGCATTGCCAATACAATGAGCACTGGTAGCGCAGGCTGATGACATCGAATAATTAACGCCTTTAATTTTAAACGGTGTCGCAAGACAAGCAGAAGTTGTACTGCCCATCACTTGTGTCACTCGGTATGGCCCGACACGACGTAAACCTTTATTCCGCAGGATATCGGCAGCTTCGACTTGGTTTGATGAGGATGCGCCGCCTGAGCCCATAACAAGACCGGTCCGTGGGTTCGATACTTGATCTTCTGTTAAACCAGCATCGGAAATTGCTTGCTCCATGGAAATATAGGCATATGCTGCAGCATCACCCATAAAGCGCAACACCTTGCGATCGATGTATTCTTTAAAATCAATATCAACTGACCCTGCGACATGACTGCGAAAGCCCATATCCGCATATTCTTGCTTAAACTTAATACCCGAACGACCTGTTCGAAGTGATTCTGTCACCGACTCGGCATCTAAGCCTAGACATGATGTAATACCTAACCCTGTAACAACGACACGTTTCATACCTGCTTCCTAAAAATCTTCTGTAGAAGTAAATAGACCAACACGGAGGTCTTTGGCTGTATAAATCTCACGTCCATCGACCGATACTGAGCCATCAGCAATTGCCAAGACTAATTTTCTGGCGATAACCCGCTTTAGATCCAGTTTGTAGGTCACTTTTTTTGCCGTTGGCAAAATTTGACCCGTAAACTTCACTTCTCCGGCACCTAATGCCCTACCACGTCCGGGATTACCATCCCATGCTAGGAAAAACCCGACGAGTTGCCACATTGCATCAAGCCCGAGACAACCCGGCATAACGGGGTCTCCAGGAAAATGACAATCAAAAAACCATAAGTCCGGTGTGATGTCTAATTCAGCAATGATTTCACCTTTACCGTATTCACCACCTGTGTTGGCGATGCGAGTAATGCGGTTCATCATTAGCATATTTGGGGTTGGTAATTGAGCATTGCCTGGGCCGAACATCTGGCCATGACCGCACTCTAAAAGTTGTTCGTAACTATACGAGGATTCTTTACTCATGAAATTCTCTAAAACTGCCTCTTATTAGCAAGCGACAATCATATCACGACCGTCTAAAAACAAGAAAAGTTCGTGACCTATTTCTCATTTTCCCAATAAAAAAGCCGTGACAATTGCCACGGCTTTTATGTGTTTTCCGCTGTTTTAGTTATTCTTCTGCTATAACAACGGCTGTGGATGGTAAAGCCACTTCCATTGTTTCAAGTAAGGCTCCCATGCTGTTAATGATTCGATGACATAGCAAATAATTGATCGTATTCAGCATTGACCAACGCTTGGCTAGAGACAAAAACCTCATTTTCCGAGTCGAGCAAATCTAATAAAGTCCGTTGGCCTAACCCAAACTGTTGTTGATATGCATCACGCGATTTCTCACTTGAAGCGACATGTAATCTGAAATAATCCATTTGGCCATTGACTGTCACCAATGCATTCCATGACAAGCGAACACTTTCCTCTACCTGACGATGGGTATTGTTGCGAATTTCTGCCGCTTGATTAATTAAATGTGCCGTCTCTTTCTTCCGTGCACTATCTCGACCGCCATTTAAAAGGTTGTAGCGCATCCGAAACATAGCGGTCACGTCTTTATTGTGACCACGGATACCATCAATATCATTATCCGATGTTGTTCCTAATTCAAAGTCAAATCGCGGGTAAAAAGGTGACGATGCCGTATCGTGTTGTGCATGTGCTGATGCCACATCAGCTTTTGCAGAGTTTAATGTCGGATGGTTTTCTAATGCTTGGCTAATCGCTTCACTCAGCAGAGTTAATTTCCTATTTAGCGAAGTCTGCTAAAGGCGATGAAGCTAAAGTCGCTTTATCGACCTCAGATGGCGAACTAGTTCGTGTATTAGAAGATTTGATTAATACTTTGATCGATAAAAAAGTGATTTTGTTTACCGACTTGCCTTTCGCAGCTCGAGAAAAACTGTCGTCGCGTGAGAAAATACGGGGGCACCTTAATAGCCTAGATAATCTGATGGCTGATGATGAAGGAATTCTATAAAAGTATTATCGTTCCCGTTTCAGTGCTTTGCGTTCTTTCGCCGTATGGGGATGGGTAGATTTTGCTTTACGATCTTTGAAAGGATTATCACCTTGTTTAAATTCGATCATAACCGGCGTTCCGTGTAGCTTTAATACATCCCTAAAGGTATTTTCTAAATAACGACGATAGCTTTGTGGTGTTGAATCTGTTTGGTTACCATGAATGATGATGCGGGGTGGATTCTTACCACCAAGATGGGCATATCGAAACTTAATACGCCGCCCTCTGACAAGCGGTGGTTGATGATCAGCTACAGCATCTTCTAAAACACGTGTTAATCTCGGCGTCTGTAGTTGTGCCATTGCAGAATCGTAGGCTTGGTTTACTGATTTAAACAATAAGCCAACACCGCTGCCATGCAATGCTGATATAAAATGTGTTTTAGCAAAACTTAGGAAGGGCAATCGTCGTTCTACATGACTTGCAACCCATTCACGTTCGGCTTTTTCTAATCCATCCCACTTATTCACTGCGATCACAACGGCTCGACCACTTTCGATAATTAACCCGGCTAAATGCAAATCCTGTTCTACTATTCCCTCATGGGCATCTAACACTAAAATGACCACATTAGCCTCTTCTAATGCTTGTAATGTCTTAACAATACTAAATTTTTCCAACATTTCAGAGACTTTAGATCTTCTGCGAACGCCGGCGGTATCAATTAAGATATATTCGCGATTATCTTTCTCAAAGGGGATATGAATACTGTCTCGCGTCGTACCAGGCTCATCGTAGGCGACCACCCGGTCTTCACCCATAATTCGGTTTATCAAAGTCGATTTTCCGACATTCGGCCTACCCATAATTGCGAGTCTAATGACTTGTGAGGTATCTTCCCCCCCTTCTTCATTATGGTCATCTTGTTGCTTAACAACATTTGGGGCTATGTCACGGAGTTGTGCCATCAGGGATGATAAACCCCTATTCTGGGTTGCTGAAATCACTTGTGGTTCACCGAGGCCTAGCGAATAAAAATCGGCCGCCATCATTTCTGGCCGCCCACCTTCGGCTTTATTGACGACTAGGATCACCGGCTTGTCTGCATTGCGTAGCTGTGTTGCGACGTCCTCATCCGCAGCTGTTAGACCTGCCCGACCATCGACTAAAAAGAAAATAGTGTCTGCTTCTTCAATCGCAAGTTGCGCTTGTTGACGCATCAAACCAGACATACTATCTGACCGCTCTGTTAACCCACCGGTATCGATTAAAATGAAACTACAGCCTTCTATCTCTGCCGTTCCATAAATTCTATCTCGTGTTAAGCCCGCATGATCTGCTACTAAGGCGTCTCGACTTCGTGTTAATTTGTTGAATAATGTTGATTTCCCAACATTCGGCCGCCCTACTAAGGCAATAATTGGCTTCATTCTATTGAGGTACTCGCACAGCAGCTAATGTGCCGTCAACAGCAATGATATAAACAAGGTCATCTTTTACAATTGGCTTACTACGTATTGCTGATTTAGCTAGACGCATTCTCGAAACGAAACGGCCATCTTCCCGAGATAACCAGTGTACATAACCTTCAATATCCCCGACGATGACATAGTCACCTACAATCGCTGGCGCTGTTGCGCGGCGCCGCAATAAATCTGTTTGGCGCCATAGCCCATCACCAGAGCCATCTTGTAATGCCCATATATAACTGTCTTCATCACTTACATAAACAGCGACATCGGGATCGACATCTAACCCCGCTTTTGATGACATTTCTCTAGACCAAATTTTCTGGCCAGATGCTATATCAATGGCTGCTACATTGCCATGATAAGCGACAACATAAACTCTGCCATATTTAATCACTGGCTCTGAATCAATATCTACTAAGCGATCTATTTCAGTTCTACCGCGTGAGACTGCCACACTTTGCTCCCAGATCACCTTACCATCTGAAATCGACAAGGCTACTAATTTGCCATTAGCATAGCCCGCAATGACACGGTCATCATATATAACTGGGGGGCTCGCGCCTCGTAAACTTAATAAAGGCACAGCACGTTGATAATTCCATAACACGCTACCATCCATGGCAGACAATCCACTCATTCGGCCATCTGCTGTTCTTGCAACGACGACGCCGTATGCTGCTTTCGGTGGGGTTAAGACCTCACTCGTTAGTCGTATACGCCATTTAAATTTACCCGTACTTTCATCCAAGGCAATAACTTCACCTTGTTGTGTACCAATTAAAATAAGTCCATCACCACCGCCCGGACCTGCTACAACAGGTACTTCTAACTTTATCTGCCAATTTAAATCACCATCAGCAGTTTGGTAACTATTGACTTCACCTTGTTGATCCACTGCTACCACAGCACCATTTTGTAGCCATGGACTTAAGTCGGTATAGTCGGTCTTCGCCCCATCACCCACATCTTCCGACCAAACAACATCGGGTTCAAATTCTTCCTCGAAATCGACTAGTTCGGCTGGTGGCAGAACGATTTTATCGTCAATCATCCAGCTCGGTAATTTAGCGCCACAAGCTATTAAGCTTACACTTAATGTCAAAATGGTAAGGCTTTTAAAGCACGTTCGCATCGTTATTCTGATCCTGCAATATCATCTAATTTTAATTTAAGGATTAAGCCGCGCGGCTCATTTTGTTCTAATGCTGCTTTGGCAGATTGATAGGCCACTGCTGCTTCGCTCATTTTACCTTGTGCAATATAGATATCACCTTTTAACTCATCGAATAATGATTTAAAGGCAAGGGTACCCCCTTGGTTAGCAGTAGCCATCGCATCAACATAATTTTCTTCTTTCAGTTGCAGTTGACTTAATCTCAACCTTGCAATCTCTTGTTGGCCTACTAATTTAGCATTGCCAATTACCCATTCTAGATAGGCTTTTGCTCCATTAACATCCTGGTTTTCTAGGCTATTTTTTGCCATATCTAAGGCTGCAAATGTGGCATACGGAGTCGCTGCATAATCACTAAATAACAAATCAACTGATGAGGCGGCTTCGGCAGCTCTTCCTTCTGCAAGATAAACATTGGCTTGTTGATATAAACTTGATGCACTACTCACATTCATTGCTTGCTGCGTTAACCAGTATCGGCCGCCAAACAGTGCTGCAATACCTAGCGCAATACCAATCATAACGGAGAGTCCATTTTCTCTCCACCACCGCTTAATCTCTTCGCCTTTCTCTTCGTCTGATGCGTAAATATCCACGCGACTCTCCTGAAGCACCTGTTTCGTTGTGAAAAAGTGCTATAAAAATCAAAAGGGAAATTATACGTTAATCTAGCATTATGATGTTGATCTGATCTTAGCTCTCATTACTAAGCGCTTAAGCACTATTTTGGTGCCACAAGTTCAATGGCGCACCAATATAGAACGAGTCATTTTCATACGCCTGTCTCTAAGGCGCTATAAGTTATTGAAATATATAGATCGTCCCATTTTGGTGCAGTTATTGCTGTCTATTCTTTTTCCTAACAGATTAGAGGTATAGGTTGTGCAGAGTTCAACTGATGTTCTATTTATTCTACTTGGCGCCATCATGGTCTTAGCCATGCACGCTGGTTTCGCCTTCTTAGAAGTCGGTACGGTTCGTAAAAAGAACCAAGTCAATGCTTTAGTTAAAATCATTATGGATTTTGCTGTCTCTACTATTGCCTACTTTTTTATTGGTTATGGTATTGCTTATGGTATTGACTTCCTGCAACCCGGTCCCTCTTTGATGGACAGTAATGGTTATGAGTTGGTTAAATTCTTTTTCTTATTGACCTTTGCCGCCGCTATTCCCGCCATCGTCTCAGGCGGTATAGCTGAACGTGCTAAATTTAACCCTCAATTAATTGCGACCTTTTTCCTTGCTGGTTTTATTTACCCTTTCTTTGAAGGCATTAGCTGGAATGGTGCTTATGGCATACAAGATTGGTTAGAAGCCAGTTATGGCTTTGGATTCCATGATTTTGCCGGTTCTATTGTTGTTCATGCTGTTGGTGGCTGGATTGCTTTAGCCGCAGTTTTATTATTGGGCCCACGTCATGGCCGTTACGGTAAACGGGGTGAGGTTGTTGCTCACCCACCCTCTAATATTCCTTTCTTGGCCCTAGGTGCTTGGATCCTCACTGTTGGCTGGTTCGGCTTTAATGTGATGTCAGCACAAGAGGTCGAGGGCATAAGCGGCTTAGTAGCTGTCAATTCCTTAATGGCAATGGTTGGCGGTACACTAATGGCCTGCCTTGTTGGTCGTAATGACCCCGGCTTTGTTCATAATGGTCCACTTGCTGGTCTTGTTGCTATCTGTGCAGGATCTGATGTCATGCACCCACTTGGTGCGCTAGTTACTGGTGGCGTTGCAGGCGGGTTATTCGTTTATGCCTTCATGTTGACACAGAACAAATGGAAAATTGATGATGTCTTGGGCGTCTGGCCTCTGCACGGCTTGTGTGGTGTTTGGGGGGGTATTGCAGCGGGTATCTTCGGGCAATTATCATTCGGTGGTCTGGGTGGCGTCAGCATTATGTCTCAGCTTATTGGTACTGCTTTAGGTGTTACAATCGCCTTTGTCGGTGGCTTTATTGTTTACGGTGCCCTTAAACTATTATTCGGCCTCCGTCTTTCACAAGAAGAAGAGTATGACGGTGCTGATTTAAGTATTCATAAAATCAGTGCAACGCCACCAAACGATTAAGTTAATCGTGATACTAATAAAAAGGGCTTACCAATGGTAAGCCCTTTTTATTTAACTGTTGTTTAATCTAACGAATAATCCCGCCCTGTTGTTTGGCAAGAAAATCAGCATACCGGCTTAGCTCGGTTTCCTCTTGCTCTAGGTCTTGGATTGCCTTGGTAGCCTCTACTATTTTTAAACCTGATCGGTAAGTTAATTTATATGCTTGCCTGATATTTTTTATTTGTTGCACACTAAAACCACGGCGCTTTAAGCCTTCAACGTTAACGCCAACTGGTTTTGCCATATGACCTGACACAAGTACATAAGGTGGCACATTACTTGATATAACACTGCCCATTGCACTGAAAGAATACGATCCCACCGCATTAAACTGGCTGATTAATGTAAACCCACCTAAAATCACATAATCATCAATAATGACATGGCCTGCTAGTGTTGCATTATTGGCAAACGTATTGTCGTTACCAATAATACAATCATGGGCAATATGAACATAGGCCATAATCCAATTATCATTACCTATTTTAGTCAGTCCCCCGCCTTGCCCGGTACCTCTGTTAATTGTCACGTTTTCTCTTATCAGGTTATTGTCACCAATCTCTAGCCGCGTTCGTTCACCGTCATATTTTTTATCTTGCGGCTCTTCACCTATTGAGGAGAACTGAAAAATTTTATTGTTTTTGCCTAGTTTTGTCGGGCCTTTGATAACCACATGAGATGCTATATTGCATCCATCACCAATTTCGACATCGGGTCCTACAATTGAATAGGGTCCAATAGAAACACCACTACCTATCTGAGCTAATGGATCTATGATTGCTGTGCTATGAATCATTGTGGTAAAGGTTGATTAACACACATAATGTCAGCGCTGACTATTAATTCGCCATCAACTGTTGCTTCGCCAAAGAACTTCCATAAATTACGTTTTTGTTTAACCAATTTCACATCTAGTTTTATTTGGTCACCTGGCTCTACTGGCCTTTTGAATCGGGCATTGTCAATGCCTGCTAAGTAATATAATTCTTTGTCTGAGCTCAATTCATCAGCTGTTTTGAAAGCAAGTAAGCCTGTGGCTTGAGCTAATGCTTCTAAAATCAATACACCTGGCATAATCACACGTTGTGGAAAGTGGCCTGTGAACTGAGGTTCATTAAACGTAATGTTCTTAATACCCAATAAATGTTCGCCGGGAGTATAGTCAATAACGCGATCTATCAGTAAAAAAGGATATCTATGAGGAAGTAATTTTTGTATTTCATGTATATCAATGGTATTCAAGCTTTTTTATCCTTTTACTATTATAGACATCTCCTACTCTTTTTAGTAGCGGACTATCTATCGTGTTGTACATTTATTAAATCTGGTACCTAGCCTTAATTTTTAGGGCTGATTCTGACGTTCTAATTTCTTAACCCGTTCGCTTAGTTTCTCTAATTGACGATAGCGAACGACATTTCTATGCCATTGTTTGGTTGTCTCTGCTGGCATGCCCGATGAATAACTACCCGGGTCCCTAATGGATTTAGTCACCATTGTCATACCGGTTATCATAACACCATCAGTAATATTGAGATGACCACTGATGCCCACACCACCACCGATAATACAATTTTGACCAATTTCGGTACTACCTGCGATGCCTACACAACCTGCTATTACCGTGTTATCACCAATGATGTCATTGTGCGCAATTTGAATTTGATTATCGAGCTTCACGCCATTACCAATAATGGTATTTTCTAGTGCCCCACAGTCAATTGTCGTATTGGCACCAATTTCCACATCGTTACCAATTTCAACACTGCCTAACTGGGGGACCTTGATCCATTTGCCTTTATTATTGGCTATGCCAAAGCCATCAGATCCAATTACAACACCAGGATGAATAATGATGTTATCACCGATTTTTACATGAGCACAAATTGTGACATTCGGACTAATTCGAGCATTTTTACCAATGCTAACGCCTTGGAGAATAACCGTGCCTGCACCAATATTTGCACCGTCTCCTATAGAAACGTTGTCACTAATAACGACATGGTGCCCTACGTTTGCACTAGCCGCTATTTCTGCCTTAGCACTAATAACTGCTGTTGATGCAATGATTGGTTTTATTTCTGGTTCAGGGTTTAACAAGGCCGCAATCACCGCATAAGCGATGTATGGGTCATCAACGACAATCGCGTTACCGGTCACTGAAGTGGCTGTTTGCTTTGATGCTAACACTGCGCCTGCTTTTGTCGATGATAAATACTTTGTGTATTTACTGTTCGATAAAAAACTAATTTGATGTTTAGTAGCTGTTTTTAATGTGCTAACGCTGTCAACTTGCCAAGTATCATCGCCTAAGACTTCACCGTTGACATGCTGTGCTATTTGTTCAAGAGTCCACATGAGTGATTTAGAATAAACCTATTTTTTTGCCTTTAGTGATTTTAATACTTTATCAGTGATATCAACCTTATCACTCGCAAAAATGACACCTTGAAAAACAACAAGATCATAAGACTCTTTTTTCGCCAATTCAACGATTGTTTGAGCAATTTCTTTTTCTAGTTTTCTAAGTTCTTCATTACGTCGAATAGATAAGTCTTCGCTGTACTCATCTTGTAATCGCTTGACGTCACGCTGTTCACTGACTATCGCACGTTCTTTATTTTTTCTTTCTGTCGCACTATAAATAGCGCTGTCTTTTACTAATTTTTCTTGCTTAGTCCTTAGGGTTTTTATTTTACTCTCGATAGTTTTACTACGGGAAGAAAACTCTTTCTCTAATCGTGCTAATGCCCGTGTTTTTTGCGGTGACTGCTCCATCACTGCCGCAGCATTGACAACACCTATTTTGAGCTCAGCAGCATAACTGGGTGTGCTAAAAACGGCGATCCAAAGACATAGCCAGATAAATTTCATTTTTTTCACACTCTTCTCCAAAATTTTTTAATTAAAACGATGAACCAACAGCAAATTGGAAGATTTCTGTTTCATCATCTTCTTGTTCATTAAACGGCTGCGCTATACTGATAGAAACGGGGCCAAAGGGTGAGATCCATATCGCGGATAGGCCAGCCGAATACCGCAATAGGCCAGCATCAAAGTCCTCATTTTCATCGTAAACATTACCGACGTCAACAAAGCCGCTTAGGCGAATAGATTTTAATGGCTTTTTCATAAAAGGGATAGGGAAAATAAGCTCAGTGCCCGCCGTAACAAGAAAGTTACCCCCTAATGCCTGTTGATCATCCTTTACCCCTAAAATATTGGACACAAAGCCTCGGACACTGTTTTGTCCACCAGCATAGAAATTCTCGAAGAATGGGTACTCTTCTGTACTACCGTATGCAGCACCATAACCAACACGGCCACCATATGCCAATGTCAACTTATCATTGAGCGGCATATACCTTCTATCTTCATAATTTAATTTATAAAACTGTAATGACCCGCCTGGAACAGCAACTTCAGCCGAAAGTCTCTGTAATTTACCTCTTGTCGGTAATACTGCATGGTTTCTAGTATTACTGGCCCAACCTAGTGAGACTGAGAACGTATCAAACTCTTCTCCTTCTCGCTCGACAAAGTCGCTATAGCGTCTGATTGTCGTATTGTCTGGAATCTTTAACAGGGTATTTTCATAACCTAAACCAAGGCTAATGCGATTGTTTTCGGAAATAGGAATACCAAAAGACGTCGATCCCCCCCAAACATCCGTGTTGAAACTAGCTATATTATTATTATTATCATCCGAGTCAGTTTCGCGGATAAAAGCACCAAATCCTTGACTTATCCCATCTACTGTCGCAAACGGATTAGTATAACCAACATTATAAACGGTATTGGTATCACTATTATTAAAACCAAAACTGATATGTTTACCACTGCCTAAGAAATTCTGCTGTGTTATATTCGCATTGAGAAGCAACCCATCCGATCCTGAAAACCCTAAACCTGCAGATAGGCTACCAGAGGACTGTTCCGTCACCGTAAAATCAAGGTCAACTTGATCTGCTGTGCCTGGTACAGGAATCGTTTCAACGTTGACATCTTCAAAGTAACCTAAACGTTGAATACGCGCACGAGAAACCTCAACTTGGTTAGTCGAAATCCATGATGCTTCTTGTTGGCGTAGTTCACGCCTGACCACTTCATCTCGCGTTTTACTATTGCCTTCGATATTAATTCTTCTTACATAAGCCCGCCGGCCTGGGTCAACATAAAAGGTTAAAGTCACTAAATGGTTCTCACGATCTATCTTAGGAACTGCGTTCACGTTGGCAAAGGCATAGCCGTCATTACCCAGTCTATTTGTTAAATATTCACTACTTTTTGTTACTTGTTTCCGTGAGAAAACAGCATCTTTTTTAATGATAACTAAATCAAACAATTCTTTCTCTGGAACGATTAAATTCCCTGCTAGGCGTACTTCTTTAATCTGATAACGATCACCTTCTGAAATATTAATCGTGATGAACATTTGCCTTTTGTCATCAGTGATTGATACTTGAGTTGATTCAACAACAAAATCAACAAAACCACGATCTAAGTAGAATGATCTTAATGTTTCTAGGTCCGCGGATAGTTTTTGTCTTGAATATTGGTTATCTCTCGTTATGATAGATAATATGCTGCCGGTCGTTGACTCTAACTCACTTAATAAGTCATCTTCTTGGTAGGAGGCGTTTCCGACAATATTGATACCGCCAATCGTTGCCACGATCCCTTCCTGCATCGTTATTATGATCGCAACACGGTTTTGGGATAAGTCGCTTACATTCGATTCAATTGAGACACCATATTTACCACGGCTAAAATACTGTCTTTGAAGTTCTAACTCAACGCGCTCCAGTATCGCTTGCTCAAACACCTGGCCTTCTGCAAAGCCTATTTGTCTTAACGATTTAGCCAAGTCTTCACTGTCTATGTCTTTATTACCAATAAACTCTATACTAGATATTGCAGGGCGTTCACTGACATTAATCGTTACAATGCCATCTTCAGCATCAACTCTGACATCATCAAAATACTTCGATTTAAATAACGCGCGAATAATATTTTTAGCTTCACTGTTAGCGATTTCGTCGCCAATTTTGTAAGGAATATAATTAAATACGGTTCCTTCGGCGATCCGCTGTAGGCCTACGACACGAATATCTTTGATCACAAAGCTTTCAGCCAATGCTGCGGTGCTCAGTAATAATAAAATGATAAGACTTAATATTTTATTCATCGTTTAATAACCGTATTTAAATTCTATCTATTCTTCAGATTAAGGCGTTAGTGTACCTGCATTAAGCTTATAATCCAAACAGTCTCGATAAGTCATTGAAAAAAGCAAAAAACATGAGTGTCAGCAACAGAATTAGGCCTATTTTCTGCCCTTGCAGTTGCACTGTTTCTGATATTGGTTTTCCTCGTAACCATTCAAAGAAATACAGCATTAAATGGCCTCCATCAAGAATTGGAATCGGTAATAAATTTAAAATACCCAAGCTAATACTAATGATTGCTAAAAAACTGATAAATGCCGTTATGCCTTTATCTGCTGATGCTCCCGCAAATTGGGCAATGCTAATGGGGCCACCTAGGTTTTTACTCGATAGCTCGCCTTTTAGCATAGCTATAAAGCTTCTTATTGTCAGTGAAGACATTTGCCAAGTCATGTTCACAGCTTTGACTATGCCTTCTAGAGGGCCATAGCGTAGTTCTGACTTTAATGCGTCGGGCATTGCTGTTGCTGTTGCATCAACACCAGCGCCTATAAAGCCGTGGCCTTCTTCTGATCGGTTTGGCTTCAGAGTTAATGTTGTAAGCCTATTATCTCGGTTTAACGCTATCGTTAATTCTGTTTCTGGGCTCGCTTTAATAACCTCAACCCAAGCACGCCAGCTGTCGATTTTCTGTCCATCCGTCAATAAGATAATATCGCCGGTCTGAAGACCAGCTAATTCAGCTGCTTGCTGTGGCATCACTTGCCCAATGACAGGCTTTAGGTCATATAGCATCGGCACCAAACCAAGCTGTTTGATAATACTTTTAGGCTCATCTGTAAGCAAAGATTGCTTAGTAATCTCAATACGTCTTAAATGTTCTATATCTTGAGTTAAAACTGATAGCTCAGCTGTACCGCCCTGTTCTGCTATCGTCATAAAGGCTTGATTGACGCTTGACCACGTTGGTGTCAATTCACCGTTAATTTTATTGATTTGATCGCCAGGCATTAATTGTGCAACTGCTGCTGGCGATCCTACTTCTACTTCATCAACAATCGGTTTTATTCCCGGTATACCAGAGATAAAAACTAACCAGTAAGCCACAATAGCGAATAATAAATTGGCTATAGGGCCGGCTGCAACAATGGCTGTTCTTTTGCCTAATGACTGGCGGTTGAAAGCTTGATCCAACTGTTCAACAGGGACATCTCCTTCGCGTTCATCCAACATCTTGACATAACCGCCCAAAGGAATTGCTGCCAAAATATATTGAGTCCCGTTACTGGCTGTTTTTTGCCAAATAGGTTTACCAAAACCGATCGAAAACTTCAGTACTTTGACGCCACACCGGCGGGCAACCCAGAAATGACCAAACTCATGTATCGCGATTAAAATCGCCAACGCGATAACAAAAAAGAAGAGAGACTGCATACTTGGTTATGAAATGTAATCTAGCGCTAGCTGACGCGCTTGTTGATCATCTGCTAGCACTTGCTCTAAGGACTCACCAGATGTCGCCGCTTGTTGAGATAATACGTGTTCATTGGTTTTAGCGATCTCGGTAAATTTAATTTGCCTGTTTAAGAAAGCCTCAACAGCAACTTCATTGGCCGCATTTAGAATCGCTGTACTGGTTCCACCCGCTTCAAGTGCTTGGTAAGCTAGCGCTAAACAAGGAAAATGTTCGTGATCTGCTTTGGAAAAATTAAGTTGACTGATGGCAACCAAATCCAGTGGGGCCACACCGGAATCAATACGGTTAGGCCATGCCAAAGCATTCGCTATCGGTGTTCTCATATCAGGGTTACCCATTTGAGCCAATACTGAGCCATCAACATAGTCCACCATAGAATGAATAATACTTTGACGATGTAATACAACGTCAATTTGCTGGTTAGGCAAACCAAATAGCCAATGTGCTTCAATGACTTCTAACCCTTTGTTCATCATAGTCGCAGAATCAACGGAAATTTTTTGCCCCATCGACCAGTTAGGATGTGCAACCGCTTGTTCAGGGGTCACATTTTCAAGATCCTCTGGTGCGTAATCTCTAAATGGGCCACCCGAGGCCGTTAAAACGATACGTCTAATACCTTTACCATCATAATGATATTGTTGCTTTTTACCGACGGGAAGGCACTGCCATATTGCATTATGCTCACTGTCTACCGGCAGTAATGTCGCCCCATTTTTTTCAACAGCACGCATCAATAAATTGCCACTCATTACTAAGGCTTCTTTATTCGCTAATAGAATATGTTTACCTGCTTCAGCTGCAGAGAGTGTCGGCAATAGACCCGCCGCCCCGACTATCGCAGCAACAACATAATCAACTGTTTCATGCTCCGCAACTTGACGTAAAGCCGCTTCACCCGCTAATACTTCTATGCTTAAATTTGTTGCTTTTATTTTTGCCTCAAGCCGTTCTGCACATGCTTCATCTAACATAACAGCAACCGTAGGCTCGAACTGTCTGCACTGATCAAATAACTTATCAACTGAGCGGTTCGCTGTTAAGGCGTACACTTGATATTGTTCAGGATGACGAGCCAAAACATCGAGCGTGCTGACACCAATCGATCCTGTTGAACCCAATAAGGTGACTAATTGCACTTTATATTGCCCCAAGCAGAATTAAACCAGCAACAAAAACAGGAATCGCCGCAATTAGACTATCAATACGATCTAAAATACCACCATGCCCGGGTAATAAATTGCCACTATCTTTAACGTTATAGCTACGTTTAAATAGGCTTTCAAATAAATCACCGATGATGGAAATCATGACAGTAAACAGAGTAAGCAGTAACCAAATTAATAAGGATAAATCACCATTAATTCCGACACCATAAGCAATCAATGCCCATAGGCTAGTTAACGCTATAGCCCCCCAGACGCCTTGCCATGTTTTATTTGGGCTAACCGCTTTAGCTAATGGCGTCTTTCCCCATCTTTTCCCAGCAAAATATCCTCCCGTATCCGCTAACCAAACTGAAACCAAAACATATAATAATTGTTCAGGTCCAAGCGGTGTCTGGTGTAGTGTTAGTACAGAGATCCAGAATAATGTTAGTAGGACAATGGTACATGCGATGCCAAAACGGCTGTGTCTAAATAAGGCTGCTAAATCTTGGGGCAAACCAAGATGGCCATATTTCAAAATCAATCTTGTTGCAGTTAGCCAGAGTCCCAATGCCAATATCATCAACAGTATTTCGGGTAAATACATACTCACAATTAAAGCTAAAAACAAGCCAATTATCCATGTCACTCTTTTAGCAATATCGTGAATGCCAATGATGCTTAGCCATTCCCATGCTGCTAATGCCGCTACTAGACTAACAAACCATTGTAATTGGCTTGTTTCTAATTTAAGAATTCCTAATACCACCAGTGGAATTAATATTGCCGCTGTTATTAATCGTTGCTTAAGCATTCTTATCGTCTTGTAATTGTTCTGATGTTTTGCCGAAGCGACGTTCGCGTTGTGTGAATGAATTAATCGCGGTATCTAGTACTTTTTCATCAAAATCAGGCCATAAAGTATCAGTAAAATAAAACTCGGTGTACGCCATTTGCCACAACATGAAGTTACTGACCCGCTGTTCCCCACCGGTGCGGATAAACAAATCAGGTTCTGGTATATCTGCCGTGCTTAATCCTGCGGCGATGTGTGCTTCGGTAATCTCATCCACGTTTAATGTGCCTTGCTTAACGCGCTCTGCAAGTTGTTGAACTGATTGCGTGATATCCCAGCGACCACCATAGTTAGCAGCGATATTAATCGTTAAGCCAGTATTATTTTCAGTGACGCTTTGTGCCTCACGGATCTGCTTTTGTAGACTAGTTGAAAACTTACTTGTGTCACCGATAATACGTAAACGTGCATTATTCTTATGTATTCGTTTGGTTTGCTGCTTGAGTGCGACCGCAAATAATTCCATAAGTAAGCTGACTTCTTTACTTGGACGACGCCAATTTTCACTGCTGAAAGAAAATAGGCTGAGTACTTCAATCTGACTGTTAACGCAGTGTTTTACAATTTTTTCAACTGATTTAACACCGGCACGATGTCCCATAAACCGTGGCTGATGACGGCTTTTTGCCCAGCGTCCATTGCCATCCATGATAATTGCAATGTGTTTAGGTACTTGTTGACTGGTCTCAGTCATAATCGTTGGAGGCAACTGACGTTACACTTCCATTAAGTCCCCTTCTTTATCAGTAAGGACTTGTTCGATTTGTTTTATCACATCATCCGTTAATTTCTGAACGACTTCTTCGGCACCACGCTCTTCGTCTTCTGAAATTTCTTTTTCTTTTAATAATTCTTTCAAGGTACTGTTCGCATCCCGGCGAATATTACGAACTGCAACGCGTGCACCTTCTGCTTCTGACTTTGCCACCTTAACGAGATCACGGCGGCGCTCTTCTGTTAAGGGGGGGATCGGAATGCGAATTGTCATACCGGCACTGTTTGGATTAACGCCTAAGTCAGACGTCATTATTGCCTTTTCGATGACCGATAACATAGGTTTTTCCCATGGCGTCACGGTGAGTGTTCTAGCATCCTCGATGCCCACATTAGCCACTTGGCTCAATGCGACATCAGAACCATAATAAGGTACAACGACATGATCTAATAGACTGGTATGGGCCCGGCCAGCACGAATTTTAGCCATTGAATTACTCAATGCCGCTACGCTCTTTTGCATCCTATCTGCTGCGTCTTTTTTTATGTCTTCAATCATGATTTTATTCCTACTACGCTATCCTGCTATTGATACTTATTTGATTAAAGTACCTATTTCTTCACCATAAATAATTTTAGTTAAATTACCTTGCTTGTGCACATCAAATACCCTTAATGGCATTTTTTGCTCTTGGCACATCACGACAGCTGTCGTATCCATAACGGCTAAACGATTATTAATGACTTCATCATAAGTTAATTCTGTATAACGCGTTGCATTTGGATCTGTCTTTGGATCTGCACTATAAACCCCGTCAACTTGTGTCGCCTTCAACATCAGGTCCGCACCAATTTCAACAGCACGTAAACTTGCCGCGGAATCTGTTGTAAAGAAAGGGTTCCCCGTACCAGCTGCAAAAATAACCACGCGCCCTTTTTCTAAATGACGGATTGCACGGCGACGTAAATAGTCTTCACAAACTTCATTAATACGAATAGCGGACATCACACGACAAAAACGACCCTGACGCTCAATCGCATCCTGCAAAGCTAACGCATTCATTACAGTTGCTAGCATACCCATGTGATCGCCACTAACGCGATCCATGCCATTGGCAGCCAAACCTGCACCACGAAAGATGTTACCACCACCAATCACAATACCGAGCTCAACACCTTCGGCACTGAGTTCGGCAATTTCTTTGGCAAAACGAAAAATAACCTCAGGTTGAATGCCATAATCAGCATCTCCCATTAACGCCTCCCCACTGAGTTTCAGTAGAACACGTTTATATACCGGCTGTTTTCCCGTTTCAGACATTACTTAATTACCTCGTGCCTGTGCCATAACTTCTTCTGCAAAATTATCTTGTTTTTTCTCTATACCTTCGCCTACTTCATAACAAGCGATTTCATTAACCGTTGCACTGGCTTTAGCCACCAATTTCTCAACAGTGACATCTGGATCTTTGACAAAATCTTGACCCAACAAGCTAATTTCATTAACGAACTTTTTCATCCGGCCTTCAACCATTTTATCAATGATAGCTTCAGGTTTACCACTGTCACGCGCTTGTGTTGCCACGATATCACGTTCTTTTTCTAACAATTCAGCTGGTAAATCTGTCGCTGAAATAGCTTGAGGTCGGCTGGCTGCAACATGCATAGCAATGTCTTTAGCTAGCGCCATGTCACCACCCGTTAATTTCACCATACTACCTATACGATCGCCATGGCGGTATGAGCCGATGACACCGTCTTCTACATTCATTATTGTGAAACGACGAATTTGAATATTTTCGCCAATTTTAGCAATTAATGTTTGGCGAACTGTATCAATACTCTCACCATTATCAAGTGACAATGCCATTAAGGCATCAAGATCAGCTGGTTGTGCTTGTAAGACAGTTTTTCCTACTTGTGAGACAAAACCAATGAAATCCTCTGCTTTTGCAACGAAGTCAGTTTCTGAATTCACTTCCAGCATGACAGCACGTTTGCCATCATCACTTGTTTCGATTGCAATAACGCCGTCAGCTGCAACACGATCAGATTTTTTATCTGCCTTTGCCAAGCCTGATTTACGCATTGCTTCAATTGCAGCATCAATATCGCCATTTGACGCTACTAGTGCTTTTTTACATTCCATCATTCCTGAGCCGGTACGCTCACGAAGTTCTTTAACTAATGCTGCTGTAATCGCCATTTTTCACCCTTCAATTCGACTTGTTTCATCATTCTTTTATAATTGCACAACACACATCTGCAACCATACATACAACACAGGCCCGCTAAGTTAGCGAGCCTGCTGCTACATTTATCTTAAAGAAGTTACTTTGCAGCTTCTTCTGTTGTTTCTTCTGCTACAACTTCTTCTGCTACAACTTCTACAAACTCTTCTTCAGCATCACCAGTAGCAACTGATGCGCGGCCTTCAAGAATGGCATCTGCCACACTCATAGTATATAACTTAACCGCACGCATTGAATCATCGTTACCAGGAATGACGTAATCTACGCCATCTGGGTTACTGTTGCTATCTACGATAGCGATAACAGGAATACCCAAGTTATTCGCTTCTTTGATCGCGATACGTTCATGATCTACATCGATAACAAATAAAGCATCAGGCAGACCACCCATTTTACGGATACCACCGATACTCTTTTCTAATTTTTCTTGTTCGCGTGTTAAGGTCAAAATTTCTTTCTTTTTCAAACCTTCTAACTTGCCTGCATCCATCATGTCTTGGATCGTGTCAAGACGCTTGATTGATTGACGAACTGTCTGGTAATTCGTCAACATCCCACCTAACCAACGGCGGTTAACGTAAGGCATGCTTGCACGTTCTGCATCATCACGGATTGCATCTTGGGCAGCACGCTTAGTGCCAACGAATAAGATACGTCCTTTTTTAGAGGCTAATTTACCAATGAAGTTTAATGCGTCATTAAACATCGGTAAGCTATGTTCTAAGTTGATGATATGAATGTTATTACGTTTTCCAAAAATGAACGGTGCCATTTTTGGATTCCAATAACGTGTTTGGTGACCGAAATGAACGCCTGCTTCTAGCATCTGGCGCATTGTTGTTTTTGCCATGTTAATTAAACCTTATAATAAAAATCGGGGTTAAACCTCCATATACCCCAAGTATCGACTAAGCTTATTCGCTTTAGCACCCCGAAACTTGTGTCGGTATATGTGTGATTTTTGCCTAAATAGGCGCGGATTTTATACCATAAAAAGTAAATAAATACAATTTATACTTACTGTAATACCTTCGCCCTAACACCAAATTACTACTGAGTCTTCATCTGCACAGATCAACTGTTTTCTGGTTGTTTTAGTCATTTTACGGCAAACTATACGATTCATCTTTTACTCATTCGCTTATCAGGACTTTATTCACCATGGCTGTCAGCATAAAAACGCAAGAAGAAATTGAAAAAATGCGCGTGGCTGGACGCCTTGCTGCCGACGTTTTAGTCATGGTTGGTCCTCATGTTAAGGCTGGTATTACCACGGATGAATTGGATAAGATCTGCCATGATTATATCGTCAATGAACAACAGGCCGTACCCGCACCATTAAACTATCATGGGTTTCCAAAATCAATTTGTACTTCTGTCAACCATGTTATTTGTCATGGCATACCTGGTGACAAAAAGCTAAAAGAAGGGGATGTCATCAATATTGACATCACCGTGATTAAAGATGGTTATCACGGTGATACCAGTAAAATGTTTCATGTCGGGAAAACATCTATATTGGCTCAAAGACTTGCTAATACCGCAAGAGAATCTATGTTGGTGGGCATAAAGATGGTCAAACCAG
>Ga0233444_10001428_pt1 | contig 27325 bp, 27 predicted proteins | sample SI_124_October20_6_FD_182792 | JGI IMG/M metagenome (GOLD analysis project Ga0233444, IMG submission 182792) | Seawater microbial communities from Saanich Inlet, British Columbia, Canada - SI_124_October2016_10_MG | ecosystem: Environmental > Aquatic > Marine > Inlet | place: Canada: British... | reverse complement strand
GTGGTGATAACATTAAATTTGTTTCTATTGCTTGTATTAATATTGTTGTGGCTGCCAATGCCGGTGGTGCATTTAGTCCCTTCGGTGATATTACAACGCTAATGGTTTGGCAAAAAGGGCTCGTCCATTTTAGTGAATTCTTTTCATTATTCCTGCCATCGGTTGTTAACTGGCTCATTCCCGCCGTCATCATGTCTATGGCGGTCGGCACAGGTAGCCCGGAAGTCACTGGAGAAAAAGCCAACCTAAAACCAGGTGCTTTTACTGTCGTCTTTCTGTTTCTATTGACCATCACAATGGCGGTGTGTGCCCATAATTTCCTACATCTCCCCCCAGTCATCGGCATGATGACAGGGCTAGGTTTTCTTAAAGTTTACGGTTATTTCATCAAGATTAGTGACACGCGTCAGATTGAACTGGTCAGCCACGACGGCACAACGGCCATGTCGATTGAAGGTATTAACCAAAAAAAAGCAGAACCTTTTAACATCTTCCAACAGCTCGAACGCGCTGAGTGGGATACCTTGATGTTTTTCTACGGTATTATTCTATCAGTCGGCGGCTTAGGCACTATTGGGTATCTGACTTTAGGATCACAATTAATGTATGTTGATCTCGGTCCGACCAATGCCAATATTCTAGTCGGCATATTATCAGCCATTATCGATAATATTCCCGTTATGTTTGCCGTGTTATCAATGATGCCAGACATGGATCACGGACAATGGCTACTTGTCACCCTGACCGCAGGTGTGGGTGGCTCATTATTATCCATAGGATCTGCGGCAGGTGTTGCTGTTATGGGCCAAGCTCGAGGAATTTATACATTCTTCGCGCACTTGAAGTGGATATGGGCAATTGCCCTAGGTTATGCCGCCAGTATCGCCATGCACTTATGGTTAAATGCTGATTTATTCGACAATATTCCCGTTATCCCCTAAAAATATAATCTGACAATAGGCTCGGCTACACAAGCTAGTCGAGTACTAGACTCAACTTCAACCGTCACTTCTCTGACAATTTCTAAACCCCGCTTCATCGGGATAAGTTTAATAACACGTGTTCTTGCCCTAATTCTCTTCCCCACTTTTACTGGGAAAGGGAAGTGCACTTTATTCAGACCATAGTTAACAACCATACGTGCACCCGGATAAACAGAATGCTCCGAATCAACACTATTCGTTAACATTGGGATCAAAGCCAAGGTCAAAAAGCCTTGAGAGATCGTTGTTCTAAAAGGCGACTCCTTACCTGCCCTTACGGGATCAGTATGAATCCATTGCTCATCCCCGGTAATAGAAGCAAACTGGTCGATACAGTCTTGACTCACTTCAAACCATTCACCAACAAAAGTTTCTTCTCCCAAACTATCGTATAGCTCTAAATACAAGTTTTGTAATGGTAAACAATCACGGATGAAAGCCTGCTGTTGCCTCGACTCCGAATCGAAAAAATGTAAATAATTTGCAAGATATGAAGGCGAACCAAAAGAGTTCACTACTTTTTTATTTATAGATGTTGGAAGGTGACGAATTTTTGATTCTAACCGATTCATCAAACTGGCCGTCTCATCGATTTGAGACGCTTTCCCTTTATTTGGCAAATTCCCTTTAAAGGACATGATTGAACTCCTGTTCATAAACACAAGAACTTAAAATTAAAATAGACGATCTAAAAAACCGGCTCAATTTACAATAAAACTAACAAGCATTTAACATACCAATCGTCCTCGACATTTTTACAAAGAATATATCCAATCACCTAGAACATAGATCAAACCATTATCAACAGGTAGAATAGCCGCATTAGATTACCCTTGAGTATTACCTTCCATGCTATATAGCACAGATAATTTGCGTATCGCCGGCACACAAGAAGTCTTGCCGCCGGCAAAATTGCACCTAGAATTGCCGATAACCGATGCCGCTTCTGAAACGGTGTTTAAAGCACGCTCACAAACGCAAGCTATTCTAGAAGGCAAAGATGATCGCTTAGTCGTTATCGTTGGCCCATGCTCAATCCATGATCCAGACGCCGCACGTGAGTACGCAGCAAAACTACACCCCCTAATCGCTGAGCTAAAAGATGACTTGCATATTATTATGCGTGTTTACTTTGAAAAACCAAGATCTGTTGTGGGTTGGAAAGGGCTTATAAATGACCCTTATTTAGATGGTAGCTTTAAGATTAATGATGGCCTACGTTTTGCTCGCAGCTTATTGATTGATTTAGCCGAAATAGGCATTCCAGCCGCGACCGAATACCTCGATCTCATCAGCCCACAATACATTTCCGACCTCGTATCTTGGGGTGCTATTGGTGCAAGAACAACAGAAAGCCAAGCCCATCGTGAACTTGCTTCAGGACTATCCTGCCCTGTTGGCTTTAAAAATGCGACTGACGGCGGCTTACAAATTGCGATTGATGCCTGCCTCTCTGCCGCAAAACCACATCACTTCATGTCACTAACACCTGAAGGCCACTCGGCTATTTTTTCAACAACGGGTAACCCTGATTGTCATGTTATTTTACGTGGTGGTAAAAAACCAAATTATAATGCCGAAAGTGTTCAAACAGCAGCAGAACAAATTGGACTATCAGGCCAATCCGCACGGTTCATGATCGACTGCAGCCACGCAAATAGTGGCAAAAACCATGTTCAACAAGAAGCTGTTTGCCTTGATGTCGCAGAACAAATCACTACCGGCGAAAATCGGATTATGGGCATAATGCTTGAAAGTAACCTCGTTGCTGGCCGTCAAAATCAAGAACCAAATAAAGCACTAGTCTATGGTCAAAGTATCACTGATGCCTGCATGGCATGGCAGAATACCGAACCGCTTTTACACAAATTAGCCACCGCCATTCGCACGCGTAGACAACAGGCTAAAACCTCAATTTAAGGTTTGCAAAAAAAGTACGCATAGCGCCATTTAACCCTTCGAAAAAAACCTAAAATCAGCTATAATCAACGGGGTCAAATAAGCAAGAAACAGTCCCTAGCACCAGCTACGCCCTATTTCCGATTAACTCTGTAGGTTATTGCATGGCAGATTATGCCCTCATTTTAGTGAGCACCATTCTGGTCAATAACATCGTCCTAGTAAAATTCTTGGGCTTATGCCCTTTTATGGGTGTCTCTCGCAAACTTGAGACAGCGTTGGGTATGGGATTGGCAACCACCTTCGTCCTCACCTTATCTTCGATTACAAGCTATCTCGTTAATGAATTCTTATTAGCGCCACTAGACATCGAATTTCTACGAACGATAAGCTTTATCTTTGTGATTGCTGTCGTCGTACAATTCACCGAATTAGTCGTTCATAAAACCAGCCCGATGCTCTATCAAGTCCTTGGTATTTTTCTCCCGCTTATTACAACCAATTGTGCAGTTTTAGGCGTCGCCCTTCTTAACGTTCAGCAAGAAAATGGCTTTATTGAGTCTGCGCTGTACGGCTTTGGTGCCGCCATTGGCTTTTCCGCGGTGTTAATTGTTTTTGCTGCTATGCGTGAGCGCATTGCTGTCTCTGATGTCCCCGTGCCTTTCCAAGGTGCCGCAATCGCCCTCATTACCGCAGGGCTTATGTCGATGGCATTTATGGGCTTTACCGGACTCGTTAAAGTTTAATTATGTTCACTGCCATTATCGCCATCACCTCATTAGCACTGGTCTTCGGGCTCTTATTGGGTTTTGCCGCCATCCGCTTTAAAGTTGAAGGTGACCCCATTGTTGAACAAATCGACAAACTTCTCCCTCAAACTCAATGTGGCCAATGTAGTTTCGCTGGTTGCCGTCCGTATGCACAAGCCATTGCCGAAGGTGAAGTTGATATTAATCGCTGCCCGCCGGGTGGTGAAACCACGATACAAGCCCTAGCCAACTTACTTGAAGTTGAAGTCAAACCACTTGATGATGAATGCGGTATCGAAAAACCAAAAACCTTAGCCGTTATTGATGAAGCACGCTGTATTGGCTGCACACTTTGCATCCAAGCTTGTCCTGTTGATGCCATTCTAGGGGCTGCAAAACAAATGCATACCGTCATTGCCGATGAGTGTACCGGGTGCGACCTCTGCTTACCCCCTTGCCCTGTCGACTGCATTGACATGGTTGAAACACCACTCGATCCTAATTCCTGGCGCTGGCCAGATCCTAGTGAGACCGAATCAAAGCAGGCTAAACAGCCATGATACAACTAGGGTCATTTCCAGGCGGTTTAGTGTTAGAAGGTCAAAAGGAACGCTCGACTCAACTGCCAATTCGTTCAGCTCCCTTAAGCAAAGTGCTCACCTTACCTTTACAACAACATATTGGTAATGCTGCAGTCCCTATTGTAAAAGTAGGAGATACTGTCTTAAAAGGCCAACGCATCGCTAAAGCAGAAGGCCACGTCTCTGTTTGTCTACATGCACCGAGTTCCGGCCAAATCACGGCAATTGATGATCAGCCTATTCCACACCCATCAGGCTTATCTGCACCGTGTATTAGCATTGAAACTGATGGTAAAGATCAATGGACAACCTTAAACCCCATAGCAAACTACAAAGACTGTTCAGAACATGAGTTACGCCAACTGATACGAGATTCGGGAATCGTAGGGCTCGGCGGTGCAGGATTCCCTAGCTTTATTAAGCTCAACCCAGGCATCCATCATCACGTTGACACCTTAATTATTAACGGCGTTGAATGTGAACCTTATATCAGTTGTGATGACATGATTATGCGTGAAAGGGCACAAGGCATACTCGATGGCATTGCCATTATGCGCCATGCTATCAAAGCCAAGCGCTGCATTATCGCCATTGAAGATAATAAGCCCAATGCAATTAATGCCATGCAAACGGCGCTAGAAAAACATAGCGACAGTGACGGTTTAGACATTATCATTGTGCCAACACGTTACCCTGCTGGCAGTGAAAAACAACTCATCCAAGTTATTACAAACAAACAAGTCCCCAATGGCGGCTTACCGATAGATATCGGTATTGTCATGCACAATGTGGGTACTGCCTACGCCATTGCCCGCGCAATCAATTTTGGTGAACCACTTATTTCTCGCATCGTCACCATTACAGGTAATGCTGTCAAAAATGCGGGTAACCTTGATGTTCCTTTCGGCACACCAATTGAAGATTGTCTGACCTTTTGTGAAACGAAATGGCAAATGGGATATCCCATTATTCAGGGCGGCCCAATGATGGGATACCCACTGCCTAGTGCAAACTTACCCATTACCAAAACCGCCAACTGTATCTTAGTCGGTGTTGAACATGCTGCGCCTGCTGAACAAGCTATGCCTTGTATTCGTTGCGGTGACTGCGCGACGGTATGCCCTGTTAGTTTATTACCTCAACAGCTCTATTGGCATGCTAAGGCCAAAGACCTAGAAAAAACCGTTGACTACAATCTATTTGATTGTATTGAATGTGGCTGCTGTAATTATGTCTGTCCAAGCGAAATCCCTTTAGTTCAGTATTTTAAATTCGCTAAGACTGAAACCATGAACCAACAGCAAGAAACCCAAAAATCTGATGCTGCACGAATCCGACATGAAAATAGACAGTCACGTCAAGAACTAGAAAAACAGGAAAAAGCACTGCGCCAACAACAACGCAAAGCCGCATTAGCAGCAAGCCAAGCCGTAAAGAAAGCTGATGAGAATCAATCTTGATGGCCTTGTTTAAACTCACACCACCCTACCTTTCTGGAACAAACCGAGTCACTGACCATATGGTGCTGCTATTGTTAGCACTGATCCCAGCAGTGACCGCACTGACTGTCTTCTTTGGCCCCGGCGTATTAATTAACATCGTGTTAGCGAGTATTGTTGCACTAACCGCCGAAGCCCTGATGCTTAAATGTCGTCACCGGCCTATCAAACCATTCTTAACCGACGGCAGTGCGATCGTTACAGCGGTCTTATTAGCCGTTGCCATACCCCCTCTTGCCCCTTGGTGGTTAACAGTTGTCGGTATCATTTTCGCTATTGTTTTCGCTAAACATTTATATGGTGGCTTGGGCTATAACCCTTTTAATCCAGCAATGGTTGCCTACGTACTGCTGCTGATTTCATTTCCTGTAGAAATGACCCGCTGGTTGCCTGTCGCTGAGCTCAATAATATTGACATCACTTTCACAACTGCTTTTCAAGTCATCTTTACGGAACAAAGCCCCTACCAATTAAGCCTAGATGCAATCTCAGGTGCAACGCCATTGGACAGTATGAAAACCCAAATCGGCTTGCAACAAACACCCCCGCTAATCCAGCAAAACAGTGCTTTTGGTTTGCTCGCAGGCAAAGGCTGGGAATGGGTCAATATTTGGTTTGCAGTTGGGGGGTTATTCTTACTTTATCGTAAAATAATCAGCTGGCATATCCCCGTTGCCATGTTAGCCGGATTGACCACCATTAGCTTAATCACTTGGTTAATAGCACCCGACACCACTGCATCACCCCTTTTTCACTTATTAAGTGGCGGTACCATGATTGGCGCCTTTTTTATCGCCACTGACCCTGTCTCAGCTTCAACCACCCTTAAAGGTCGCCTTATTTATGGTGCAGGCATTGGCCTTCTCACCTATATTATTCGCGTCTGGGGCGGCTATCCAGATGGCATCGCCTTCGCTGTACTATTAATGAATATGCTTGTACCTTTAATTGATGACCTCACTCAGCCACGTGTCTACGGTGCCAAACGCTGATGAACGCAATTCAAAAACACATTCTGGGTATCGGCTTAATGCTTGCTGTTTTTGCAATCGGTTCTAGTGGCCTAGTCGTGATTACTGAAAATGCCACGCGCGACAAAATAGCTGAAAATGAGCGTCAAGCCCTTCTCAACGCTATCAATATGCTTATCACGGCTAATGAATACAATAACGATATATTATCGGACACGATTGAAATAAAGCCGAATAAACAGCTCTCGACGACAAAGCCCACCACGGTCTATCGTGCAAGGAAAAACGAACAACCTGTTGCAGCTATTTTCACTGTTGTTGCACCCAATGGCTACAACGGTAAAATCAAATTGTTAGTCGGGGTCTATCAAACAGGAACATTAGCTGGTGTTAGAGTGATTAGCCATAAAGAAACCCCCGGATTAGGTGATAAAATTGATGACCGTAAAGCTGATTGGATTAGCCAATTTTCAGGTTTAGGTTTAAATAAGCCTGAACCCTCACAATGGGCCGTCAAAAAAGATGGCGGGCAATTTGATCAGTTCACTGGGGCTACAATTACCCCAAGAGCTGTTATCCAAGCGATTAAAAATGCACTACACTACTTCGAACAAAATCAAACTGACTTGTTTAAAGAGCACGATAAAGCACCATCATGACTGAGCAATACCAAACAATTATTCGAGACGGTCTCTGGAAAAATAACCCAGCCTTGGTCCAACTCTTAGGTTTATGCCCTCTCTTGGCCGTCAGTAATACAGTAATCAACGGTTTAGGTCTTGGACTGGCGACCATCCTAACGTTAGTCGCCTCCAATGGCTTAGTCTCACTTTTTCGCAACCATATTCCTGATGAAGCACGTTTACCCGTCTTTGTCATGATCATCGCCTCCATCGTGACAGTCATCGAGTTATCAATGAGTGCTTGGTTTCATGAGCTCTATCTAATCCTGGGCATCTTCATCCCTTTAATCGTTACCAACTGTGCCATTACAGGTCGAGCCGAAGCCTTTGCCGCACGTAATCCTGTTGGGCCTTCTATTATAGATGGCTTAATGATGGGTATTGGTTTCACCGCAATTTTAGTGCTACTTGGTGCAATGCGAGAAGTGATTGGACAAGGTACATTATTCAGTGAAGCCCACCTGATGTTTGGCGAAAACGCACGTTACTTTACTGTCATTGTCATTGATGATTATCGCGGTTTTTTAATGGCCTTACTCCCGCCCGGCGCCTTTATCGGGCTTGGGCTTATAGTGGCATTAAAAAATGTGATCGATGCCAAGCATGCAGCCAACGTTGTGACGCATGTGTCACCTGTAAACTCGGCCCAGCCTGAAGGTCAGAAGTGAATCAAGCCCAACGTCATGACTTTTTTGCAGCCCTACAGGCGCATACTCCATCGCCAACAACAGAGCTTAATTTTAGCAACCCTTTTGAACTGTTAATTGCCGTTATCTTATCTGCCCAAGCCACAGATGTTGGCGTCAATAAAGCCACAGATAAGCTCTACCCTATCGCAAATACACCTGAAGCTATCTTTGCTCTAGGCGTTGAGGGTTTAAAGCAATACATCAAAACCATTGGCCTATTTAATAGCAAAGCGGCCAATGTCATCAAAACCTGTCGCCTACTAATTGATAATCACAACAGCGAAGTCCCAGAAGACCGAGAAGCACTAGAGGCCTTACCCGGCGTTGGCCGAAAAACAGCCAATGTGGTACTCAATACCGTATTCAATCACCCTGTTATTGCAGTTGATACCCACTTATTCCGTTTATCCAACCGAACAGGTCTTGCTAAAGGTAAAACCGTCCGTGCCGTTGAAGATAAGCTAATGAAAGTGGTACCGAAAGAATTTATGCAAGATGCCCATCACTGGCTCATTTTACATGGTCGCTATGTCTGTGTCGCTAGAAAACCACTCTGCCAACAATGCGTTGTCACCCACCTGTGCGATGAATTTCGTCGCCAACAAAAGAAAGTGCAGAAAGACTAATGTTCGGACAAAACCGTCAGCAATTACGCCAGTATTATCATGACGTTTGGCAAAAAGCTCAAAACAATCAAACATTGTCAGCGTTAGAAGCTGGCATCGCCCATGTCATTGAACAACATCCCGAATACCAAACCATCTTCAAGTCTGATAGCAGTCTAGAACAAGAATATTTTGTCGAAGATGGTCAGACTAATCCCTATCTACATATGGGTCTACATATTTCCCTCCATGAGCAAATATCGACTGATAGACCAGCAGGTATCCGAGCACTTTACCCAAAACTCCAAGCAAAATATGGCAGCGCCCATGATGCTGAACATCAAATGATGGAATGTTTAACTGAGTCACTTTGGACTGCACAGCGCAATAACCAGCCGCCTTCTGAGCAAGATTACCTGAATGCAATAAAAGCCTTACTAGTAAATTAAGACCAAACCTCTTATAAAAATAGTATTCCCATCAGCAACATTGCTTATTAAAGAATCCTAGCCCTTGAACTCTGAATACATTGCCCTAACTGAAAAAATAAACAATTGTTGATTTTGGCAATATCTGGCATTCTCCCTGCATATAAACGCAATGATTATCAAAACAGAGTAACCGAGATCTATGTCTGAAAAAATGAAAGCGATTGGCTATCAGATGAACGATGCTGCGCCAACCAGCTTCGAACAGGATATGCCAACCGCCAGAGGCCATGATCTCCTTGTCAAAATTAGCGCAATCGCCGTCAACCCTGTAGACACCAAAGTCAAAGCAAGCATCACTTCACGACTAGAAACACCCAGAATATTAGGGTGGGATGCAATGGGAACTGTTATCGCTGCTGGCGAAAAAACAACGCTACTCAACGTCGGTGACAAAATATTTTATGCTGGTGATATTTCTCGGCCGGGCTGCTACGCAAGTCACCAGCTAGTCGATGAACGCATTGCCGCAAAAGCTCCTTTGATTCTTAAACCGGAACAATCTGCCGCAATGCCTCTAGCCAGTATCACAGCCTGGGAGGCACTATTCTCAAGATTAAAAATTTTTCCGCAATACGATGATGGTAAAACCATCTTAATCATTGGGGGTGCTGGTGGTGTTGGCTCAGTAGCAATACAGCTTGCCAAAGTCGTAGCCAAACTCAATGTCGTTACGACCGCATCCCGTCCAGAAACTGAACAGTGGTGCCGACGGCTCGGGGCAGATCATGTCATCAATCATAATGCTGAGCTTATCGGTCAATATCGTATGCTCAATATTGATAAGCCTGATTATATTTTATGCTGTGCTGATACCGACCTCTATTTTGATGCCATGTCAGCCCTCATCGCACCGGAAGGGATGATCTGCAGTCTCGTCAATAGCAAGACAACTTACGATATGAATGCACTGAAAACTAAAAGTGCCGGCTTTATTTGGGAATTCATGTTTACGCGCCCCATGTTTAAAACCAAAAATATGACCGCGCATCACAATATTTTAAACCACATAGCAGAACTGCTTGATGAAGGTAAAATTATCAGCACTTTAAAAGAAACACTCGGGCCTATTACCCCCGAAAATATTACCAAAGCTCACCGACAGCTACTTTCTGGCAAGACCATTGGTAAAATAGCATTAACATCAATTTAAACGAGCCCATAATTTCCACACAAAAAATGGCGGTAATAGCAACATCACCGTATAATTAAATCTTTAACCGCAAAACTCAGGTCGGGCATGGCTGCAAACACACCCAGCAAATTTTTTCTTGGAACTCTCATCACCTGTTTCTTCTTGATCTTATTGGCCCAAATCATTCTTTCAAGTGCTTTGTCACTAGGCGAAAAGACCCTACCCAAAGAAAACACACCTAAAGTTGCTGTAAGCGACCGCATCAAACCCATTGGTGAAGTCTTTATAGGCGATGCACCCATTGTTGTCGAACAAGCTATCGAAGTTGACGACGATATCAGCCCTGGTGAAAAAGTCGTCACTGCTGTCTGTCTCCGTTGCCACGCATCAGGCTTGATGAAGTCCCCTAAAATAGGTAAAGCGAAAGACTGGGCACCTAGACTTAAACAAGGCATTGAAACCCTATACACCAATGCGATTAATGGCATCAATAAAATGCCGGCACGTGGGGGTAAAAAAAGCTTAAGCGACGATGATGTAAAAGCAGCTGTCGATCACATGCTGGCACTCAACAAATAGATTAGTCAGTACTTAACTTAGCTGAATCAGGTAAACTAACTCTAAACTTATCAAAATCTAACCGCGTTACACAATATGAAAAAAGTCATACTCATATTAGGACTCATTGCCAGCATCATTGCCATCTCAATGACAAGCAAAGCTGAGCAAGGCCCATACGATCCGAGTCGAGATGCAGTTAAAGATTTCCAAGAAGCCCAATTACAAGCCCAAAATGAAGATAAACTCATTCTCATTCAAATTGGTGGCAACTGGTGTCCTTGGTGTCATAAACTCGAACGTTTTCTCAATAAAAACGACAACGTTAATGCCTTGCTCGACGAGACTTTTGTTCCAATTAAGGTTAACGTCAGCCCAGAAAATGATAACGAAGCTTTTCTCAATGAAATGCCCGAGTTTGAAGGTTACCCCTTCATCGTCATAACCGATGCACAAGGTGAAATACTCAACTCTAGAACGTCCGGCGCATTAGAAGAAGGCAATGGCTACTCTGAAACAAAATTTATCGCGTATTTCAAGTACTGGAATAGCCGCGAATACATGCAAGAGTAACCCCGCTATTATATTTACATAGATATTTTTTATTAAGGTCATATTATGAAGCTCGAAACATTAGCGCTACATCATGGTTATAAATCTGAAGACACAACCAAAGCTGCAGCAGTCCCTATTTACCAAACCACTTCTTACACCTTTGACGACACGCAGCATGGTGCAGATCTATTTGATCTCAAAGTCCCAGGTAATATTTACACACGCATTATGAACCCAACCACCGACGTCCTTGAAAAACGTGTCGCAGCAATGGAAGGCGGTATCGCGGGACTTGCCGTAGCTTCAGGCATGGCTGCCATTACCTATGCCATCCAATGTATCTGTGCTGTTGGTGACAACATTATCAGTACCAGCCAACTCTATGGCGGCACCTACAACTTATTTGCCCATGCGCTCCCAAGACAAGGTATTGAAGTCCGCATGCTGTCACACGATGACTACGCAGGTTTTGAAGCAGCAATTGATGATAATACCAAAGCTATTTTCTGTGAATCCATTGGCAACCCGGCAGGCAATATTGTCGACATTAAAAAACTGGCTAAAATCGCAAAGAAACATGGCATTCCGCTGATGGTAGACAATACCGTCGCAACACCTTTTTTATGCAAACCTATCGATTTCGGTGCCGATATTGTTATTCATGCCCTCACTAAATACATTGGCGGCCACGGCACATCAATCGGCGGTATGATCGTCGACTCAGGCAAATTTGATTGGGTTGCTAATAAAGAACGCTTCCCAGCTTTAAACAAACCTGATCCGTCATACCATGGTGTTGTCTATACTGAAGCCTTAGGTCCAGCTGCCTATATTGGTCGCTGTCGTGTTGCCCCACTCAGAAATACTGGCGCAGCGATATCACCTATGAACTCATTCCAGATCCTACAAGGCTTAGAAACCCTCGGTTTAAGAATGGAAAGGCACTGTGAAAATGCAGAAAAACTAGCCGAGTATCTTACAAGTCATCCAAAAGTAGCATGGGTAAATTACGCCACACTGAAAGACAGCCCTTATCATGCTACGTGCAAAAAAATCACCCAAGGTAAAGCGTCCGGCATTATAAGCTTTGGCGTAAAAGGTCCAAAAGAAGCCGGTGGCCAGTTTATCGATGCACTCGATATGATCTTGCGTCTCGTAAATATTGGTGATGCCAAATCATTGGCTTGTCATCCTGCCTCAACAACACATCGCCAGCTAAGTGAAACAGAACTAGCTGCCGCTGGGGTTAGTGCCGACCTCATTCGTATTTCTGTTGGTATTGAAAGCATCGACGATATCATTGCCGATGTTAGCCAAGCTTTAGATAAAGTAAAGTAAGCGAAAATTAACTTCACAAAAAAAGGGGCTTTCGCCCCTTTTTAATTTTATCACCAGCTACGTCGAGCTAGTAAACCCGCTTTATTCACATCCCTACCATCTTCTATCCGAGAACTACTACGTATTTTTGTTCTTGCTCTGCATGACTCCGGATTCCTTTTCGAAAAATGCTCACATAATAATTGTTTAATTTGTCTATCACTCAGATACGTCATATAACTCCATTTATATATTTACCTTTCTCGGATACCTTATTTTCATATCTCGAGAACAGCACAGTAAGAAATCTAATAATCAACAGCAACTCTGTCAGCTTGAAGTTCAACAATCAGAAGCTTTAGGTCCTTTTACTTAAAACCTCACTTACAGGCCGAGTTTCAGACTTTCTTGATATAAGAAATACCTCTACTAAGTCAGCTGTTTGGAGAGATTGATGAAATTGAATGATTGCACTATGCGTCTTAAGCCTAATATCCATATTTTCCTCTTAATCTATCCGTGATTTAAGTACATTCATAATGTGATTTATATCTTTATTTAATTTATAGTCAGAATCTGACTAAAGAATCAATCCTCATTAAACCGCCACACACTTCGTCTTTCAAAAGTCACAAGCGGATCATCACTTAACAAAATTTTACGCACTTTATTGCCACCTAATGATGTATTACGCTGAATGGGAATTTTCAAATCGCCTCTCCCCGGTTTATAACAAACATGGACTACTGGCGCATCAGCATTCTCGCCACATTTTGTGACAACACCGATTTCACCACTGAGCAATTGAACAATTAATCCTGGAGGGTAAAAGCCTAATTCTTTAATAAACAATGTCGCTATTTCAGGTGCAACTGTTTGGCCCCCATCCAAGAGAATATCCCGTAGCACCCCTTTATGTAATAAAGGATCTCGGTATGCCCTCGGTGACATACGAGCACAATATTGATCGGCCAAAGCAATCAATTGTGCTTCCTCTGGATATTGCTCTCCAGCTAGTTTGTTTGGGTAGCCTGTTCCATTTACTTTTTCATGATGTGCTAGAACACATTTGAGCCAGAGCCGATCTGTTACCTTCGCAGAACGTAACATGCCAACACCTCGAGTCGAATGATTAGAAATCTGCTTTTTCTGATCATACGTTAAGGCGGTTTCTTGTTGAAACAGCGTTTCTTGCAAGCTTATCATCGCGATATTCATAGTCAAAGCCGCAGCGATAATCGACGCATGATTTTCTTCTTTGATGCCTCTCTTTCTCGCCATCAAGCCAGATAACACCGCCACATCGACAGAATGTTTTATCGGGTAACTGCCTTTTTCTAATACAAATAAAGAGGCTAAAGCTGCACTGCCATCACGAAAACAAGCACGTTGTACTTCTGCCACTAATGCCATAATTTCATCAGTAAAATTGACATCAGCATTATCACTATTGGCCAATGTAATGGCCAACTGATTAGTGACATTTTCTAAAATATTGAATGGCGAAAAATATTTGGCTTTAGCTGCAATTGGAGCAGTCGGCTCTTCAGCTGCTCGGCCCATTTCTTCCGCTAGTCCGAAAGCACCATGAACCAGCAAACGAGCAACTTGCGATTCTGATTGAATGACAAAGTCTTTTTTGATTAAAAAGGTGCCGTTACGATCATAAATTGGCCAGGCGAGTGGCACACCAATCTCAATATCCTCAAGCGATAACTTTATTAAAGCACCTGCCATTTATTCGTCCTATTTACTCAATCGTTCATTACCAAACAAATGAATACTGTTCTAACAACATTATTAGAAATAAGCCCTCCCTACAACAGCAAAAAGAACTAAATATATAGCTTTACAGCCAACCGTAGCTAATTAACCATATAATGGCAAGGGAATTAAATAGAAAAATAATGGTTATTTATGAAAATAACGACCCAACTAGCTGATAATCATCCCTCCTTCGAATAAATACTCTAAAATACTAACGATATTTTTCACACCAATAACGCTAATAACAAAGCGTAAGGAAAACATGGCCACTGGGATTTTTGTAGTACTCGATGACATCGCCATCTTATTGGATCACACCGCAGTATTAACAAAAATAGCAGCAAAAAAGACTGCGGGCCTATTGGGTGATGATTTAGCCGTCAATGCTGAAAAGGCGACGGGATTTAGTGCCTCACGAGAATTACATGTCCTGTGGGCCATCACCAGAGGCTCAATGCTTAACAAGTTTATTATTCTCCCTTTGGCCTTCCTGCTCAGCGCTTTTATTCCTCAGCTCATCGTTCCAATTCTACTCTTAGGCGGTGCCTATTTGGGTTATGAAGGTGCAGAAAAAGTCTTCGAATGGATATCCCCTAACGCGCAATTACATAACAAAAAACAGCAACAAATATCATTAACTCCAGACCAAAAAGCCAAGCATGAAGGTACCAAAATAAAAGATGCCATTCGAACTGATTTTATCCTCTCGATCGAAATCATTGTAATCACACTCTCAACCGTCATAGAACAAACACTCCCCATACAAATCCTTGTCGTCAGCATTATCGCGCTATTAGCAACCGTTGGTGTCTATGGCTTAGTCGCCTTACTCGTCCGTATGGATGATATGGGAATAGCATTAATCAATAAATCAAAAGCACAACAAGGAAAACGCGCGAAGCTTACTCGCTTAGCCGGCCATAATCTAATCGCTGCATTACCCTATATTATCCGCATTTTAGGCATCATCGGCACCATTGCTATGTTACTCGTCGGCGGGGGTATGTTTGTCCATAACATCGTATGGATACACGACCTTTTTCAGGGCTTCCCTAGCATTGCTGCTGAGTTATTAACAGGGCTAATCGTAGGCAGCATCGTTGTTTTAGTCATGCACCTTTTTCATACAAAAAATAGCTAACACAAACAAACTGAATACTATCTGAACCAAACTAGGGCATCAAGACTGCCTAGTTGTGACAAAATGGTGACAAAATAATTGACCCTGCACCCTTTTGGGTCTATATTATCTCTATTCTTTTAGCCAAACTTGGTGTGAACCAAGGACGGAAAGCCTCGGGTCTTTATGTCCTACGATTTAAAGATGGCTGGGCTGCATTGTTATACAAATAAACCTGCCAATGGCAGGTTTATTTGTTTTTAAAGACCCGAAAAATTAGCTTTCTTGGCGAATAAGATAGTCAAAAGCGCTTAATCCTGCTTTAGCCCCATCCCCCATTGCAATGATAATCTGTTTGTATGGTGTTGTTGTCACATCCCCCGCAGCAAAGACCCCATCCATTGATGTACGTGCATGGTCATCCACTTCAACTTCACCATATTGGCTCAAATCAACAATGCCTTTTAACCAATCTGTATTCGGTAGTAGACCAATTTGAACAAAAATACCGGCTAAATCCAATCGTTTTTCATCACCTGAAACACGATCAATATAAACTAGTCCTGTCACCTTTGAGCCATCACCAATCACTTCGGTACTTTGTGCACTGGTAATCACCGTCACATTAGGCAATGTTGCTAATTTAGTCTGTAATATAGCATCAGCTTTTAACGCATCAGCAAACTCAAGTAACGTCACCTGATTAACTAAACCCGCTAAGTCAATCGCTGCTTCAACGCCAGAATTGCCGCCACCAACAACGGCAACATCTTTGCCTTTATATAACGGGCCATCACAATGAGGGCAATAAGCGACACCATGTCCGCGATATTCGGATTCACCAGGAACGCCAAGCTCACGCCAATTGGCGCCAGTGGAAATAATCACAGATTTACTTTGTAACGTGGCACCATTTTCTAATTCAATATTAATCTGGCCATTCACTGAAGATAATGTCTTTGCCCGCTGCAATTCCATAATATCAACATCATAGCTTTTGACTTGCTGCTCAATGGCCGAAGCCAACTTAGGGCCCTCTGTTTCCTGAACAGAAATAAAATTTTCGATCGATAAGGTATCATTTAATTGGCCACCAAAACGTTCAGATACAATCCCTGTTCTGATACCTTTACGTGCTGCATAGATAGCCGCAGCTGATGCCGCAGGACCACCACCAATGACAAGGACATCAAAAGAATCTTTCTGATTAATTTTTTCTGCAGTCTTAGCATCTGCACCACTATCGAGTTTCGCCACAATCTCAGGTAATGTCATTCTACCTTGGCCAAATACCTCACCGTTTAGATAAACCGTCGGCACCGACATAATCTGACGCGATGCAATCTCATCTGGGTACAAACCGCCATCAATCATGACATGGCTAATATTCGGATTAAGTACTGACATCATATTTAATGCCTGCACAACATCTGGGCAGTTCTGACAAGACAAGGAAATATAGGTCTCGAAATGAAATTCGCCTTCTATCCATTGGACTTGTGCAATGGTATCGTCATCCAATTTCATCGGGTGACCACCTATATGCAACAAGGCAAGTACCAAAGATGTGAACTCATGTCCCATGGGAATCCCAGCAAACCGGACACGTGCCGGCTCAGAGGGTCGAGCAATAGCAAAAGAAGGCGCACGTGCATCTTCATCCTGCGACTGGCTCACAGTAACCAAATCTGACATAGCAGCAATTTCATCAAGTAATTCACGCATTTCTGTTGATTTAGCACTGTCATCGAGTGAAGCCACGATCTCAATTGAATGCTTCAAGTTACCTAAGTAACTTTTTAATTGGCTTGCAATAGTTGCTTCTAGCATAATCGGTCTACTTTTATATATTCAGAATAAGTTATGCCCAGGAAAAATGCCCGGGCATACTCATAAATTAGTCTTGCTTAGATTTTGCCAACAAGATCTAATGACGGTGTTAATGTTTCTTCACCTGGCTGCCATGAAGCTGGGCAAACTTCATTAGGGTTTGCTGCAACATGTTGTGCCGCTTGTACTTTACGAACAAGGTCTTTAGCACTACGGCCAATACCTAAATCATGTACTTCGCACACTTTAATCATGCCTTCAGGATCGACAACGAAAGTACCACGTAACGCTAAACCAGCTTCTTCAATCATCACATCGAAGTTACGAGTGACGGTACCGGTTGGATCGCCAATCATTGGGAAATTGATTTTAGCAATCGTATCTGATGTGTCATGCCATGCTTTATGTGTGAAATGTGTATCTGTAGAAACTGAGTACACTTCAACACCCATATCTTGTAACTGTGCGTAATGATCAGCAAGATCACCTAACTCAGTTGGACAAACAAATGTGAAATCTGCTGGGTAGAAAAAGAAAACAGACCATTTACCTTTAAGATCTGCATCGCTAACGTCAACGTCTTTACCGTTATGATAAGCAGTTACGTTAAAAGGTTTGACCTGTGTGTTGATAAGAGACGCCATTAAAAAAGCTCCTTAAGTTGAGGTTTAAAATAAACTAACTCGGCAAATTCTAAGGACCTATCATAAATTTATCAAACAACTTGTTCCGATAAATTCAATCGATAAAAGCGATTAAAAGAAGATACAGTAATTAGTCCCGGCGCTATTAAATTCAATTTCCATATTTTAAGCAAATAGCCATGAATCAACAGGCCAAAAAAGGGTGCGTTTACAACACCTTAAACTAAGAAATCAAACCAGAGATAAACAAGTAGAATTAGTGGCTGCGCAAAGGCTGCAAGCCAACTTTTTAATATGGCTGCTTTATTTCAGCATGCCACGAATATTAGACAAATGCGCTTTGCCCCTTTCTTTACGTTCTTCTGGATCAGCTTGCGTCTTTTCTGTCGTCCAGATCAAATCATCAGCGGGCAATTCTCGTAAGAACCGACTCTCTTCACAATCGACTTTTTCACCATAGCGTTTGCGCGTATTTGCCATCGTGAAAATTAAACTGCGTTGTGCTCGCGTAATACCAACATAAGCTAATCGACGCTCTTCTTCTATGCCTTCTTCCTCAATACTCACACGGTGTGGCAAGATTTCTTCTTCCATACCAATAATGGTGACATGGGGGAACTCCAAACCTTTTGCTGCATGCAATGTCATCAAATGCACCGCATCTTCCTGATTTTCATCTGCTTGCCGATCAAGGATATCCATCAGCGTTAAACGCGCAGCAATATCACCAATACTTTTTTCTTCGGTATCTTTCTCAATAATACGGCTAATCCAAACAAGTAATTCCTCGACATTTTCCATCCGACGTATCGCTTGGTCAGGATCACCCGTCACTTCTTCTAGCCAAGCACGATAATCGATTTCTTCGATCATATCGCGAATCGCTTCCATCAAATCACCCCGTTTAGCCCGATCAGCAATATCGATTAACCAGCGTGTAAAATGTTCCAGATGCGCCATCGCTTTAACCGATAAATGCTCAGACAAACCTATTTCAAAGCAAGCCCCAAACAAGCTTGTTTTACGTTCGGCGGCATAATGTCCCAACGTTTGCAACGTCGTCGCTCCTATGCCACGCCTCGGCGTATTAATGACCCTCAAAAAGGCATTATCATCATCTTGATTCGCCAACAATCTCAGATAGGACATCATATCTTTAACTTCGACCCGTGAGAAAAACGACGTCCCTCCCGTTAAAAAATACGGCACATTATGTTCACGTAAAATTCGTTCTATTGGTCGAGACTGATGATTACTCCGATATAAAATCGCATAATCCTTAAAATCAGCCTGATGTTTAAGCTTGTGATAGAGCAATTCAGAAACAACCTTTTCAGATTCATGGTCTTCATCACGACAGCCAATCACACGAATGGCATCACCCTCGCCCATGGCACTCCATAACTTTTTTTCAAACAAATGGGGGTTATGACTAATCAAACCGTTCGCAACCCGCAAAATACGGCCCATAGAACGATAATTTTGCTCTAGTTTAATCATTTTCAAACGTGGAAAGTCTTGCTCTAACTGTGCCAAATTCTCAGGGCGGGCACCCCGCCAAGAATACACTGACTGATCATCATCTCCGACAACTGTGAGTGCTTCACGAATACCCACCAGCTGCTTGACCAATTCATACTGGCAACCATTGGTATCTTGATACTCATCAACCAGAAGATAATGAATTCTTGCTTGCCAACGCTTTAATGCTTCAGGAACATCACGAAACAACAAAACAGGCTTTAAAATCAAATCATCGAAATCGACCCCATTGTATGCTTTCAAGGCTTCAACATAACGCACATAAACTTTAGCAGCCGCCACTTGCTGCTCATCTTCAGCTATTTTCATTGCCTGCTCAGGCAAAATTAACTGATTTTTCCATTCTGAAATTTGCCACTGGCATTTTTCAGCATGCTCACTATCAGCAGCAAAATCTCGCCCCATTAAATCCCGTAACACCGCCAAACTATCTTGTGCATCAAAAATAGAAAAGCCGCTACGATAACCAATATGGGCATATTCTTTACGTAAAATCGTTAAACCTAGATTATGAAAGGTCGAGACCATCAAACCACAACTTGATACATCACGAGATGCCATCAATTCCGATACCCGACTCTTCATTTCACGGGCAGCTTTATTCGTGAACGTCACAGCGGCGATATTGCGAGCTTTAATGCCACATTGCTCAATCAAATAAGCAATTTTTCGTGTGATCACCCGTGTCTTTCCACTACCCGCGCCGGCTAATACCAGCAAAGGCCCGTCAACATGACGTGCAGCTTCGCGCTGCTCAGGGTTAAGATCTCGCACAGTAATTAAAGCCTCAGATGGAATCGCTTAGAAATGCAACAAGACTGCATTCCTATTTATCAAACAGCGAGCCATCATATAACGATGAGCTAGATTTGCAATTCCAAAATCAGCTTAATAAAACACGGCACTGCTAAGCCTATGTATCCATACGACGATAGCCAATCGCCTCGGTTAAATGCAATGTCTCAATCGAAACAGAGCCAGCCAAATCAGCGATAGTCCGCGCGACTTTTAAAATACGATAATAAGCCCGCGCTGATAAACCAAACCGGCTAATGGCTTGTTCCAATAATTGATAATCACTCTCCGTCAAAACACAAAATTTCGTTAACTCATCATGTGACAACAAATAGTTTGCCTTGCCTGCCCTCGATACTTGTCTTTCTCTCGCCTCAGCAACGCGATGTCTGACCGTAGCACTGTCTTCTCCTTTATCAACAGTCACATCATGGCGTAATAATCCCTTTGCCACGGGAGGCACTTGCATCATCATATCAATCCGATCCATCAATGGCCCAGACACCTTGCTTCGATAACGGCGCACTTGGTCTTCTGTGCAATGACAACGAGACTCCCCCAAATAACCACAAGGGCAAGGGTTCATAGCAGCAATTAATTGAAAGCGAGCCGGAAATTCAGACTGAAGCGCAGTACGTGAAATCATAATTTTCCCCGACTCAATCGGTTCACGTAATACCTCAAGCACCCGCCGATCAAACTCGGGTAACTCATCTAAAAACAATACACCATGATGTGCTAAAGAAATTTCGCCCGGCCTAGGCTGACCGCCGCCACCAACCATCGCGACGCCAGACGCCGTATGATGGGGGGTTCGAAAAGGCCGTTGTCGCCATTGCTTCACGTCGAACCCATTAGTAGAAATAGACTGTACTGTGGCACTTTCAACTGCCTCAACTTCCGTCATCTGAGGCAAAATACCCGGCAGGCGGCTGGCTAACATTGTTTTACCCGTCCCAGGTGGACCTGATAACAACAAACTATGGGATCCTGCCGCTGCTATTTCTAAGGCTCGACGAGCATGCCTTTGTCCTCGAACATCAGATAAGTCTGGGTAGTCGATAAGCTGGTTAGTGCTGACAAAATCAGTAAAAGGAAGGACATTCTGTCCATGCAAATGTGCACAGACGGCCAACAAATGCTCGGCACCGACAACCCGACCGCCACTTACAAAGGTCGCTTCATCAACATTAACTACCGGCAAGACCAACTCTCGTTGAGATTCTTTTGCTGCTAATGCCGTCGGTAATACGCCACGAACTGACCGTAACTCGCCAGTTAAACCCAACTCACCAATAAACTCTCGATCTTTTAACGAGGCTATAGGCACCTGGCCTGATGCAGCTAAGATACCCAAAGCAATAGGCAAATCAAACCGACCACCCTCTTTTGGCAAGTCCGCGGGTGCTAAATTAATGGTGATACGCTGTGGCGGGAAATTAAATTGACTATTGAGTAAAGCACTCCGAACACGATCTTTACTTTCCTTGACCGCCGTCTCGGCCATACCCACAATCGATAAGCTGGGTAAACCATTCGACAAATGTACTTCAACTGTGACTATTTGTGCATCCATGCCCACAATCGCACGGCTATAAACCGTTGCTACACTCATACAGATATCCTTATCCAATTAGTTGCTTGTAATCTAACAGTATCAAATAAATAAAACAAAAAAGGCCGCTAAAAAGCGGCCTTTTTTAACAGCTGTGCATCATCACATTAATCAATGTATGAACAACAATAATCAGCCATTACTGTCACTTTCAAATCAAATGATGAGTCCGCCGGCACATTAAATGACTCCCCACCTTTTACAGCCAGCCATTCCTGACTGTCGGCCAAACGATAGTTTAGTTCACCCGCTAAAATCTCCATTATTTCTGCTTTGGCAGTACCAAATGTATAGTCACCCGGCATCATAATACCTAAAGTTTTAACCGAGCCATCAGCAAAAGTAATCGCTCGGCTTGTAACATTACCATCGAAATAAACATTGGCTTCACGGGTCACCGTGACATTCTTAAACTCTGACATTCTGGACTCTTATACTTTATCTTGTGGCTCTGTTAATTCAGCTACTTGCTGTTCAAGCGCTTCTAATTTCTCGCGGGTTCTTATCAGTACTTGAGCCTGTACATCAAACTCTTCACGCGTGACCAAATCCAGCTTTGAAAACATACCACTCAATGCCGTTTTAATATTTTTTTCTACATCGGCCTGCATAGCAGTTAAACCCGGCGGCAACGCACTCGCCAAACCCTGTACCACTTCTTCTATTTTCTTAGGATCCAACATGTCGGTTTCCAAATTAAAATTCAAGGGACCTATTCTACGTCAATCTTGCGCCAACTCAAACCAGCAGCACTCAGTTCTGTTTAATTGAAGCTAACCAAGCTGATATATCAGCTTCTTTTAACAAGCCACTTTTACGGATAAGCGTTTTTCCATTAGATAAAAACGTTAACGGCAATTCACCACGCCAGCGTTTTTCAACATCAAAATATAACGTTTCTGGATAATCATTAGCAAAGACCCAATTGTTAGCTTGGGGCAAACCGAACCCCGCCATTTTTTCACGGATAAATGTTTCATCTAAAAAAGGATCAGTCGCAACGGTCACCAAGGTGACACCTGGGTTTTCTTTTAATATCGGTGCAAGTCCAGCCAATTCTTTCATGCAATAAGCACAATCTTGCCCCCAAAATAAAACAAGATAGGGCCGCCCTTCATATTGTTGTTGTATCTCAGCAAATGATCCTTTCACAAAAGGACTCACTTCTTGTGCCAACACAAGGTTCGATACAGTCATCAAATTAATTATAAGCCACAGTCGTAACATTGCCATCCTAATCAACCTTTACAATACGCAAGTAACTCGCTTTTTTCGCTTCACCTTCTGTCCACAACACCAAAAATCCTGTTTTCATAGCCACTGTTCTTGGGTGTGTAGCTCTAATGCCCCGAGCCGATAACATCACTTGACCAGACCATCTCTGACCTTGAGTATCAGATTCGGCAAAGACTATCTGAAAACCATTTTCTGTAATCATGTCCCAAACGGCAATCACATCGCCATTCGCAGACACCGCTAAATCACTATGAACAGCAGTTTCTTCACCCAAGCGATGTGGTGACGACCATGTTTTTCCCATGTCGCTCGAACTTAGATAATAAGTACCTGTTTTTTCTGGATGCCCGGTGCCTACAGTACTATGAATCAACTGATGTGATTTATCAAAAGCAATACTTCCTCCAATATGAGGGCAGCCTTGGAAATCCCAGTCAAATGCACCAACTGTACTTAATTTTTGCCATTGTTGTTGCGCGTCTACCTTCCCCAACGTCATATCCGAAGGGTCTTTATCTCGGTATAACACGTAAAAATCATTACCGTGATATTGCGCTGTATTCCAACAGCACGCACAACTTCGTTCATCTAAAGTTTGATTAGCCGACCAAGTCTGACCACCATCAATACTCTTCGAATAACGTAAACCTTGCGTTGCACCATCACCGGTTTTAGTACGGCTATCTAACCAGACCAGACTCATTTCATCTGCATTGGCATCCATCGCAAAAAAGCCGTGCGCACCATCCCAATCTGCTGGAGAAGCGATCTGCTGCCATGTTTTTCCCTTATCAGATGAAGCCATTGCCACCATTGGCCCTGCATTATGGCTACCACCTTCTTTCTTACTCATCCAGATGGCAACAATATGATTACCTTGAATAGCTAAACGTGCGTCATTACCACGACTAATTCGTGCATCAATGACTTGACCTTCCGTTATATTGACCGCTTCAGACCATGTCTGGCCTTGGTCGCCAGAAGCTTGATACCAAAGACTATCAGCACCCTTTATTTTCTTTCCCAACAATAAATGTACGGTGTCATCAACATATTTAACATCAAGACTCAATACACCCTCTGAAGAGTGAACAGGGGTAACTTGCATAACTGACGAAGAATCACTTTCTTCAGAAAACACGATAGGTGCATTTAAGCTAAAGCCTAAACACAGCAAGATCGTTAAACCTAATTTATTCACTGTTTTACATACCCCATCAAAACTAAAGTGGTCATTAAGAACTATTCCTAATGACCACAATTTATTCCTTAAAGTTTATATTCAAAACCAACAAAAGCTTGTCTTGGTGCACCAGGTGTATAATTTTCACCAAACCTAAGTTGTGCACTTTCAGCATATAAACGATCAGTAATATTATTCACACGACCAAAGAGTGTTAATTGAGAATTAATCTCATAATTCATCTTTATATTGGCAATATCATGACCTGCATAACGTAACGTATTTTCATCATCCATCCATGATGACCCGATATGCTCCCATTCAAGCACCGTGAATAGTCCAGCTATTGCTTTTGGCGTATAAATTAACCGCACATTCGCTAAGTTTTCAGGTGCTCTTGCTTGCTCATTATCACCAAATTCATCACTATCATCATGCTCATGTTTTGAAAGACTATAAGCTATTTTTGTCGCCCATTCATCTGTCCATTGTGATGCTAAAGAAACCTCAATACCGGTATGTAATGTTTTGCCTGCATTTTTATTAACACTAAAACCGTTCACATCTGTTGAAACAATCGTATCGTCAATAATCAAATGATATAGAGCCGTTTCGAATGCATGTTGATGGTGGCGTAATTTATAACCTATTTCAAAAGTATCCGTCACTTCTTCATCAAAACTTGCTGCTCTTTCATCATCCTTTAATGAATAAAGGGTGCTGACTTGAGGCACACGGAAACCATTCGCATAACGTGCGTAGACTGATTGATTATCAGCCAAACGGTAAGTCAGATCGGCCTTTGGGCTAAAATGATTGAAAGTACTATCTTCGCCTGAATCAGGTCTGAAATAGGTATTTTCATAAACACCGTTATCGGTATTATTCGTATAATCAAATTGATTTATATCGTAACGACCACCTAAACCAAGTGTTAACTTCTCAGTCAAGTCAATTTCAACACGGGTATAGGGTGCTAGCGCTTTATAGTCAACATCATAATCGAAGATTGTTCCAGCAGCCACGGGACTACCAAAGCCCATAGGAACAAAATCAAATTCTTGAACTGTCTGACGCTCACCTTTGGTATATTCTGCATCAACCCCAGAAATAACTCTAAACCGACCAAAATCCATATTGGCCTTAAATAACAAACCAACCGTTTTTTCTTCATTGTCATTTTTCGACACATTCTGTTCCCAAGTAGCCGAATAACGGTTTCGGTTACCCCTTAAGTACACAATCGTACTCAAATCAGTTATATCATTTAATTGGTGCTGCCATTCAGCACTTAATCTCGCATAATCAAACTGACGAATAGGGGCAATACCTTGACCAAGCACTCTTTCTACATTGCGCCCAGCTGATTTATGGTTATCTCTATAGTTTCTAAACCCTCTGATATCACTGGTCATTTCTGATTCAAATTTATTCGCATTTAACGAGATTTTCACTGTGTTATCGTTATTAATGTCGTTGACATAATTGACTGATAATTCTTGGCGATCAAATTCAGAATGATCGCGAAAGCCATCACTTTCAGCATGTGAAATATGCATCGATATAGCTGATTGCTCGTTAAGCTCGGTCCCCCCCGTTAAACTAAGGCGCCTAAAGTCATCACTACCACCTTCAATAGACCCTTTAACCCCTAAGTTTTTCATCGGGTCATATGAAATAACATTGATTGTGCCACCCACGGCATCCGAACCATATAAAGCTGTACCTGCACCTTTCAATACTTCAACTGAACCCGCTGAGCTAAAGTTAGTAAACGCTAAGCCATTATGGTTGAAGAAACCGGAGGATTGAACCGGTACACCATCTTGTAAAAACAAATAATAAGCTTTTGTTCCTGTCGGTAAACGAATACTTGTCATATGACCAATCGTTGAACCTGTCTGTGTAATCCTTACACCTGCAATTGAATTTAACAATTCACGCTGTGTGACAGCTTTATCTGCTTTTACTTCATCACCAGATTTGCTCGCGATGCTGGCAGGCACTTCCAACGCAGAGCGCTCACTTCGCGTTGCTGTCACTGTCATATCATCAAAAGTGATATCTTCTGCATAACCATAGGTAGATATAGTCAACAAACAAACACCTGATATAACAGGATAAAAAACCGACTTCATTTAATCTTCTCCATAATTCGAATCATTACTAATTAACGATTGCGCAATCCAACCGTTTTCATTAAGAAATCGAAATATACAGACTAATTAGGTCAAAAAAAGCCTTAAATTTATTTATTTATTTTCAGTCAGGACATTGACTCAAAAGCATCAAAAAATAGTGTCATATCACCTATTTACCTCCTCTGAGACACCATGCCAACGCTATCATTAGCAATATGAACATATCGCTCTGCGCAATATTGGTGGAAAATATTGCCCATAGATACTGAGCACAATTTAAATTGCATATAATTGCATATAATTGCAACAAAATGATACTTTTAACAAACAAAGTAAAAGCATTAACGACTGCAATTTTCATAGTCCTTGGATAAAACACAAAAATAACAATGGTCAAACCACTTGCTCCATTCAAAATCGATCATTTCCTAACCGGAGAGATCGAATATGACTTCAAATGCCTCTCAACAATTTTAGATGCTCTAGATGCACTCGTCTATGTTTCAGACATTGAGACACATGAGATCGTGTTTTTAAACCGGTTTGGCCGAGCTGAATGGGGAAGTTCAAACCAAAACAAATGCTTCCATCTCCTACAAAAAGACCCGTTGTCGACTTGTAAATATTGCACTAACACAAAATTGACAGACAAGAATAATCAGCCAAATGGTGTCCATATCTGGGAGTTTCAAAATACTGTCAATGAGAAATGGTATCAATGTCGATCTCAAGCCATAAAA
>Ga0233444_10001422_pt1 | contig 27389 bp, 27 predicted proteins | sample SI_124_October20_6_FD_182792 | JGI IMG/M metagenome (GOLD analysis project Ga0233444, IMG submission 182792) | Seawater microbial communities from Saanich Inlet, British Columbia, Canada - SI_124_October2016_10_MG | ecosystem: Environmental > Aquatic > Marine > Inlet | place: Canada: British... | reverse complement strand
AAGCTAATTGCATCACTGAGTGCTAATTCTTTTAATATTTCTTTTTTTCTAGCTCTAAGTTGTTTTGAGTTTTCTGGTGTTGTTGACTCATTTAACTCTATAAGTTCACTAGCTAGTTTTTGGTTATCAAATATTTCACTTTTAGTTCTAAACTCACTTTTAACAATGTTTAGTATATTACCACCTGTTTTAGGAGCCATAATACCAAAACTACTAACCATAGTGTTAGCTATAAAGTCTTTATTTACACCTTCAAACATAGACTTGTTCTCGTCTAGCACTAGTATATCCAAAGCATTGTGAGATATTTCTGTAGCAGCTTCTTCTAATGTTTCTCCAATTAAATTTTTAGGTAGAGACTTTAAACCTGATAAAGTTTTACCTATTAAATTAGCACTAAACCTAACAGGTTGTTTGTATAACTCTTTTTTAGCCGCATTAATACCTATTTTTTTTGCTAAACCCTTAGCTGGCTCTAACATTTTTAATGTACCTATGCTCTCAAGGTAAGTAGCTGTAGCACCTGCCCCGAAAGATGTGAATGCTTTTTGAAGCAGACTATAGTCCTCTACCTCTTCAAGCTCTTTAATTCTATCGTATATCTTAGTTTTATCTCCTATGCTCTCAGTATTATCTAGCTTAGAGTATAAAAATTTTATCTCTTGTTCTCTAGATGCTTCATCAGTCTGCAGCTCTCCATATTTACCACCTGTTTCAGCTACAAAGAAAGTTCCTTGAACAGTTTTCTTACCAGCCAACCATAAAGCTTTTTGTTTCTGCAAAGCGTCTTTTACTCCTTTACCAGTTTTAATAGCTTTAGAAACACCAGCAGCTCCCTTTATACCAAGACCTCCAGGTATAAAAGTAGTTAATATAGTGGGTGAACTATCTTGAAGAGATATAGATGTCCAATCCCATACAGATAAACCGTTTTTTCCTATATCATCTATTGATGGTGCCGTAGGTATATTTTCTCTTTTAGAAGCCATACCCAAGTTGTAGTTTTTATTATTTTTCTGTATAGTCTCTATTAATGAATCTACTTTCATAGAGTTTTCAGGACTAGTTAAAAAAGAAAGAGGCTGATAAGCTATACCTGCTACCTTAGCGCCTTTCAATCCTACCTCAGCCACTAGATCTATAAAGTTTCTACCAGATTGTACAAAGAACTCATCAAACGCTCTACCAACTCTAGCACTCATTGAATAATCTTTTTTTAGATTTTTTTCAAATAAATCAGACTCTACTAAAGCTTTCCTAGAGTCATCAAGCATTTTAGAATAATCTTTTTGCTGTGAATTTACTAGTTTATATTGTGAGTTTAAAAAAGCCGGTAATTCATTAAAACCTTTCTCCTCCCATTGTTGTATTTTAGAGTTGTAAGTTTGTATTAACTCGTTGTATTGATCCGCTTGCTCTTGACTAGCGCCAGCAGAGTAGAATTTAAATCTATCTATTTGAGTTTTAATATCTTTAACTTCTTCTCTTAGCGGTAGTGCTTGAGACTCCCACTCTTTTTTAGCTTCTTTATAGCTTTCAACGTTTTTATTTAAAGAGTTTTCTAAATCTTTTACTAAAAACTCTTGAGCTTCTAAACTCTCTGCTCCACTAGCAAACTTCGGGCTAGCTACCATGTACTCTTGCACGTCTTCTGAAACATTAAACAAACTGTTGCTATACACTTTGTCTTTAGTATTCGTTTCAGCTTCGTTATAAATATCTTCTAACTGAGCCTCGTTCTGTACGTCTAAAGGTTTTATTTTTTTTGTTTCTAAATAACCTAAGTATTGATCATACTTTTTACCTAAAGTTTGTTTTAAGTATTTAGTGTAGCTTTCATCTGACTCAAAAGTAGGTTCAAAAGACATAATTGGCCCCATCATTCCACCCATGTTTTTACTTACAGATGTTCTATCTTTCCTACTTTTTATAGGTCCAAAGTATTTATCAGCTTGAGCAGTTATTATATCTTGCTCTGGTATGTTGTCAACTCTACCTTGTATTTCTTCAGCAGCTGTAATCGCTTGAGCTTTAAAGCTATCTATCTTATCTTGCTCTCTTTTCTTTCTAGCTGCTATTCTTTTTTCACTAGCTGATAAAGGTTTTGTTGGATCAGGATCTTCTGATACCAAAGAAGTATCTACCTGCTTTAACTCCGTATTCTCGGATGCTTGCCCCGGATTTTTCGATGTTACAGTTGCATCCTTTTCCACAACATCTTTTGGCTTTTTTACTGGATCTACAGTTTTCTCTAACTTTTTAATATTATACTTTTTCAAGTAATTATCAAGAGACATGTTAGATTGCTCAGCTGCTGAAGTTACTTGCTCCAATGAGTATTGTTCACCTTCTAATTCAAACATAATTATTATTGTTTTGTTATTGGTAGATTACCTGTTTTTATCAACGTGTTTGGTCTAAATAATATTTCTTTACCGTCAATTAAAGCTTGTGCATCTTTAGGTTTAACGCCACCAGCTATTAATAATATCTTTTTTATTTTGTCATGGCTATCTCCTGGTTTTATTTTTAGCTTACCTACTTTTATTTCTGAAGGCTTTTCATCTTCATCTGTAGCATACATAGGCACCACTGTTATACCTTCTTCATTAGCTAGGCTTTCAACTGATTCAAAAGTTAAGTTATCAGGTGTAAACCTACCGTCAAGGTATTCTACCATTTTTTTATAATCTGCTCTGTTTATAGCGCCCTCTGTTACTTTATCAGGATCTTTTATTTTAGCTTTCTTGCTACCAATATTACTAAATAAAATTTCATCACCTTCAGAAACTGTAGAGGCAGGATTAAAAGCTTTTAAACGCTCAACATCTTCTGGAGTAGCTTTTCTACTACTATATTTTTCTTCAAATTTCTTACTAATAGAATCATCTATTAATGAGTTTTTTATATAGTTTATTCTACCTTCAGGTGTAGGGTATTGTTTGTTAAATTCTTTAATAGTTGTACCGCTTTTACCTAACGCAAAAGTAAGGAAAGCTTGTTTCGATTCATCATCACCTTGCTCTATTGCACTAGCTTTACCTAGCATGATATTATTTAAACTCTCGTTATCCCTTATAGCCTTAACATCTATTAATTCTTCTTTATCCTCGTAACCACCTTCAGATATTTCAATTTGCCCAGTAAGTTTTTGGTTTATTGTACCTTTCTTGTCCTCTATCCCGGCTTCTTGATAAACCTTAGAGTAATCTGGTAAGTCATGTATATCCACTATAAACTCGCCATCCCACTCATTTGCATCTCTCTTGAATGAAAATTTATAGTACTCTTTACCGCTTTCAACAACTTTCTCCATTCCCTTCTCCTGCTCTGGAGTTAGTTGATCTGAAAAAGTACCACCTTGTTTAAATTGATCTACAGGAACTAGCGTGGTAGCTTCTAAAAAGTTTTCACCATTTTCGCCTTTTATTAATCTTCTAGACTCTTTAACGTCAGGATTAATCATTTTTTCCGTGTCTACAGCATAGTATGCTAATTGGTTTTGTAGTCTTTCAAAGTTATTATTACCCTTGAACGACCAGCCACCAGGTGCAGCTAATAATTCATGTGACTTAGACTTTACATTATCTATACCGGATATAACTTTACCAAAACCATCAACAGCTTGAGCTTGGTACATTTTAGCACTGTCAACTATTTTGTTGTATTTTTCTTTTTCAATAACACTTAGATTGCTATTTAAAGATAACTGTACTTGAGCATCAATAGCACCCATTTCCTTACCATCACCGTTTAAGTCAATCATTGTTTGCTTCTTAAACTGCTCAGCTAAATTACCATCTTTCTTTTTAAGTGCGATGTAGCTATCTCTAAAATTACTCATGTAAGATTCTCTAGTAGCTGTTGTTAACTTCTGCATTGCAGCGGCGTCTTTAGCGGCTTGAGCGGCTTGAGCTTGACCAGCTTTTTTCTTTGCATCACCAATACTCAATATTCCCTGTGCTACTTGCTGACCGAAATTAGCAATTGCTTTACCCCAAACGTCTGTAGATCTATCTACGATTATAGGTGGATTTCTATAACTCATGTTTTATTTTTTTATTAATGCTAATTATTGAACAATGAATAGCCCCCAGATGCAGCAGCTCCTTCCGCTGATATTAAACTACTACCTATACTTCCAATAGCTGAAAAACCTCCAGCTATAGCGCTTGCTTTAGCTTGATTAGCTTGTGCTTGCTGCGCTTGAGCTTGTGATATCGCACCAGCAGCTCGATCTAGATCAGCGTTTGTTCTGTTTTCTTGCGCACCAAACTCAAATTGTTTTCCAGCTGCATCAGCAGCTTGCACTCTTTGACCTTCGGATATAGCAATGCTTTGTAAGCGTTGTTGCTCTGACATTTTTTGAGACTGAAGCTGTTGTTCGCCTTGAGCTCTTAATTTTTCGTTTTGAGCTTCTTGAGCCTCTATGCTCGCTGCTACTCCTTTTTTAGATGATAAAGCAGCTTGAGCTAAAGCCGTAGCTCCACCAGCGCTAGCACCGGTCGCTCTGATAGTATCTAGTGTGTTAGCTAAAGCTATATCAGCTTGTTCTATTTGTATTTCAGCAGCTTGCGTTGCAACACCTAAGCTAGCGAAAGGATTTGATAGTTGATCTGAAAGATCAGTAGCTAAGCCAGATAAATCAGTTGTTGATTCATATGGGTTTATAATTGTCTGTCTACTTCTCTTTAGTCGATCCAACTCTGCTTGAGCCGCTGCTTGTGCATTTCTAGCCCTCCTTGCATCTTTAGAAGCTGCGCTAGCTCCGACCGCTGCTCCGATGCCTGATATTAACGCGCCTCCCGCCGCTATTGCTGTTACTAATCCCATATTATATTGTTTTTACTATTTCATAAGACGGATCAGAATCAGCTGTCCACCCTAATTTTTTATGTGTTTCTATCAAATGTTTATTTCTACCTATACTGAACATGTACTTTTTGCCAGATTCTTTACATACGTTTTCTGCTGTAGCTATTAACAGCTCTATGGCTTTTTTACGATCTCCATCTCTGTAGTCTGGATTTGAAACAATCCATTCAAGTAACACAGCATCGGAATTTGTAAAATAAAGGAAACCAGCTACAATTGGCTGATTGTCTTTTTCAACCATCAAGCCACCTGTACCATTGTTTGGTAGAAAGCTTTTAGGTGGATTCTGCCATTTAGGCCATTGTTCCCACCAATAACAAAGAGTTTCCCAGTCGCTATCAGTAAGTTTACGTACATTTAATTTCATTTAATTTAATTTAATATGATGACTCCACATACTCAGTGGAAACAGCGAATAGTTCTTTTTTACCAACTAAGTTATTGTCAACACTCATTTTAATGGTAGCAAAGAAACCTTTAATACCTGAGCTAGATTGACCCCATGTAACCTCACCTGCTCTAGACACGCTGTTATTTATAAGGTTAGCAAAGTACTTACCTTCTTTAACTTTGAAATTGTTACGTAGTAATTGATTTTCTAAAGCTTGTAAGTTCGATGCCTCTGTAAGTATATTTATAGACCTAGATATAGGTAATGCACTGTCTGACGAAGTAGCCATTGAATCCATTTCCCAGTCTATACTACCTTCGTAGTTTACTGTTTTAAAGTTTTTAACTAATGATTGATTAGCATTAAACACAAAATCTACAGATGATGGATATGTTGTGCCGTAAAATACTCCTCTTCTAAGTTGACTATCAAAAGTATAATGTTGCCAGATCTTACCGTTTTTAGTAGAATAAAACGCTGTATTCAAGCTAAACATGAAACCAGGCTCAAAACTCAAGAAACTTGTCCAACCATTTACACTTTCATCAAAATTTAAGGTTTTATAACCCTCATTTCCTCCGTTAGTCTTTTGTATTGATACTATATAGTTTTTGTTATGTATATCCCAAGATCCAATAACATCGTCTGATGAATTTAAAGTACCTAGGTTGTCTCTAAAGAAATCTTGCATACCATAAGACGATATCTCTGTTAAACCATCCATAGATAATCTTAAAACAGCGTTTCTCTTTCTATCTGTAAAGTATTTTCTATATCCGTAAACAGCGAAAGATTCTGGATTATCACTTATACCGTACTTACCAGCATAAGGTACTATCTCACCAATGACTTGAGATGAGGATGTTATAGCTCTATTTCCTTCTGCAGAGTATATAGCGTCTTTATCTATTAAAGCCCTGCTTACTTTGTCTTCCTGTAATAGTATTAGGTTAGAATCTTCAGCGTAAAGCTTTTGTATAGATCCATTTGCAGGGTCCGCCGATCTAGTTATGTCTTCACCTACTGAAAATACATTAGTTCTATTAACACCGGTTCTAGAATTAAATACACCAGAGTATATTATGGAATTAAACCTATGTTGTTGTTGATTATCCTCTTCAACTAAGTAAGCTTTTACTCCAAAATCTACAGAAGTATTATTATAACCACCTCGTATTCTAGCTTCTTCAATATACCAATCTTTGTTTGGTTCCGTTGCACTAGAAGCGTAAGCGCCTGGTACTAAGTTTTCTACAACTGCATTACCAGCGTCAACTATTGACTTCATCTTCTTTATCCAGAAAGAGTTAAAATATTTTACTTCTAAAGTTGCTGACATAGTTTTATTATCACTTATTTTATTAACATATTACATTAATAGTCTTGATTGTAGTACACTCTATACCTAAGGCCTTGGTAAGTACCGCTAGTAGAGCAAGGCTCTCTTTTAAGTGAACCAATACCTGAACCTTGAAAAGGATCAATGAAACCTACCCTAGTTCTACCAGTGTTTGGGTCATCTACTACACTTTCAAATCTAGAAGCGTATTGAAGTTTTATATCAGATCCGTTAGCGGTAGAAGGATCAGGTTCGTACTCATAAGCAGTAAGATAAACTGATGTAGCGCCAGGACGTGTACCAGTAGTTAAAGACGTGTCTGAGAAAAGTTGCTCTATAACATGTGAATAAGGAGTTCTAGCGTAACCGGTTTGATTTAAAACAAAAGCACAGGCAGTTGAAAGACCACTAGAAGAACCACTCGCTGCTGAATACTGAAAATAATCAGCGTCTCTACCAGTACCACTTATTAAATTAGTACTTTTAACTGGGACACATGTAGGGTAGTTAGCATCACTAGCATTTACCCAGCAATCAGTTACACCCGTACCTATTCTATAACCTCTACACTCTATAAAGTATTCTGCTTTTTGTGTTAAAGCTATAGGTATATGTATCTGAGAGTTTGTACCAAGACTAATATTTGTACAAGAAAATCTACTACTACCATCAGCTATCCAACCAGCACCTACACCAATAGTACCATTATTTGAATTTAAGTCAACAGAGTTAGTGCTTACAACGTTTTGCGTAGTCCAAGAGCTGCCACTATTAGGTCTTCTCCATATTCTCCACCTAAATACAGCTTTACAATTAACACCGCTAGTCTTTCTAGCTTGAACCATCAAATCAAACAAAACTGTACCAGATTGTAAACCATCTGAAGATAAGCTTTGAACGTTAGTTCCAGTTGATGTAAACCCAGTTGGTAAGCCGCCTGAAGCTGAACCAAACCTCCAACCAAATGAAGATTCAGTTTGTGAAAATACTTGACCTCTTTGCCCACCGGTGGTAGCACTTATTTGGCAACTAGTTGATAAGTTACAAGCAGCAGGTACAACCCTTATAGGTTGATCGTATATTATACTTGCCAATGTTCCAGTGGTTTCAACACCTTGAGAAGTATATCCTCCGTTTGTTTGATAACTATCTAGAGCATCTTTTACTTTTAATTGACATTCGTAATAACCTTCAAGCGCTAGAGTTGCCCAAGAAATATTTCCTACTTGTGAGTTTATTAAAATAGTAGAATAAGGCATTCCAAAAGCAGTTAAAGGAGGAGGGGTGGATTCTAGGAATACACCTGTTTGTTGCCCAAAGTTGCTTACACTAAGAGATCCATTAGCTGGTAGTCCAACATTACCAATTAAAAAACTAGCGTTAGGATCGAGAGCTTCGTAAACCGTTGTAGTAAGCAACGGTAAAACTTGCGCTGATGGCGTTAGAGTTGGTGGAGTTGTGGACGAAAGAAAAGGCTCTACGTTAGTTAATGAACCTGTAAAAGGTATAGAAATTACATTGTTATCAATATCCACAATACTTATAGAAAAATTATAAGTATCTGTAGTTGCAAAGAATTTAGAAAAGTAGGTGAAGTAGTTATTCTTTATTTTAATTCTATAAGACCCAAAATTAGGGTCACCTACAGTCTGATTGAGTTCTGCTTCGAAGAAGTTTAAATTATTTGCTGGGCTATTATTATCAGTAACTGTTAAGCTACTAAGTGTAGTATTTGTCAACGAAGCTCCCTCTGGTGAAAGTGGATAGAACGCGTCTGTAATGTAAGGAGAGTCTGAAGCCCCTGTAGTAGTTCCAGAGCCATTAGGGTTTTGATTCTCTTTAAATAAAAACCCAGTAGGTGTAATACCTATAGGAGCGTTTGAACCAGTTAATATATCTTCGTTTAAGTCAGATATTAAACCAGTGGTAGTTGTTTCCCAGAATATATCTAATAAAGAGTTTACTGGTTCTGTTTCGTATACCGCTAAAAAAGGAACCATAGCACCTGCTGTAACACCTATGGATTGAGATAAAGTAGATATTCTAGCTATTAAAGGATTTGTATCTAATTGATAAAAATTTTGAACAGATGCTACTTCAGCGTATTCCATGTTTAAATCATTAGCTGTAGCTATAGTCGATGCTGTGTCAGTAGAAGAGCCTGGAAAATACTGTATATTAGACGTCGCGGAGTTATTTTGAACTCTACCAAACAACTGCACAGAACTTCTATATTGTTTTTGATCTGGACCAACTTCAGATAAATCTCTAGGTATTTTATTTATGTTATCGTTTAATAAAACAACATGCGCTGTTAAACCATCTTCGCTAGAAGGATAAGGGGAAGTACCACCATGAGTTGGGTACCCATCCAGTATTCCGGGTAGGTAACAGTTATAGTATTCTTGTTCTGTTTGTTTTACAACAACCTTATAAGAGTACCAACCAACTTGGTTTATCGTATAGGCAAACTTTATGTCATTACTCAGATTATCTTTATTTAAGTAATTGCTACTTATAGCGCCATCTGTACCAACTGTGTAAGTTCCAGCGTTGATAGATTTAGATGTAACTTTTACGTAGTCTCTATACTCTCCCCTCAAATAATCTCCAATCCTAGGAACACTAGCGTTGTCTGGGTTTGAAGAGTCTAAAGTAAAATTTAATTCGTTTTGAGAACTAGTAGTAAAAGAAGCGGAGTTGATAGAAAAACCTATACCAGAAAAAGAAGTGTCTTGGTATTGTATAGCGTAAAGACCAGCTTGACTTATACTGTTAGTATCGTTAACACCGTTTGATATCTTGTTTTGTACAACAACTTTTATAGCATCACCAAACCAGTTTTTAATTTCTGGTTGATTAGATCCATTATAATACTGGTTGTAAATAGTCGATCCACCTTTAAATTCACTAGTTCCAGTATCTATACCTGTCAAGTCTACTGGAGATAATATAACAGGAGTTTGTCTACCAAATTTATCACACAAAATAAAACCAACTTGATAGTTTCTATTCTGTTTTAATGTATGATTAGGGTATTCTACCCAAGAATCAAAATTTACAGTTTCTTTCGCAAAAGAACCAACATAATAGTCAATTGAATTGGGTGAGGAATATCTGTCGTAGAAATTACCATACATAACTCTATTACCTGAAGTCTCTTGAGCTAAAGCCCTAATAGGTACTTTATCGTATACCCTAGTTGTTTCAAACTCAGGTAGTGTTTTATATGGTTTCCTTGACTGATATTGGTAAGAATACACGTTTGTTTGTAAATCTGATGACAATATAGTGTTAATAGGTAGTGTTTCTAAAACCTTTACAGATAAAGCATCAGACTCTTTATATAGAATATCTAAATGTGTTATCTTGTATTGAGTGTCTAGGTTCGTGCCTTTAGAAGGTAGAGGTATCAATAACTCCATGTTATTCATTTCGTTCTCCATAAACTCCAATATAGTAGATCTATACGAAGCGTCTTCGTCACCTTCTCTAAAGTAACCCTTCTTTTTAGGTACATAAGCTATTTGAGTAAAAGGAGCCATTAAAGAATGTTCTCCGTCGTCAAACTTAAATCTATAGGAAAATCTAACATACCTAGCCTCTAATAGATCAGGGTCACCTGGCCATCCAAGCGCAGGATCTTCTTTAGTCATTGTTGATTTTAAAAAAGTAATAGTAGCGTTATCACTAATAGTAGCATTGTAGGGAACAAGAACTGTAGTAGCGCCAACTTGAGTAGATAGGGTAACAGTGTTGCTTGTCTTACTATCAACGGTAACAAAGTTTGAACCATTTATAGCGGTTGTACCACTTGCGTTTTTAGCTACAACTATCATTCCAATCTCTACATCTTCAGTGTTTTCAACATTTATAGTAGAACTACCAGCTACAGCTGCTGTTGTTTTTTTAGCAACTCTTTTTAACAAACTTATAGCTTCATATGGATTGTACTTAGCTACAGACACTGTGTCTTCAGTGTTGTAGTAACTAGAATCGTTAGTAGCTGAATTTATATTTATCTTTCTAGGTTGGTTTCTATTATCTGTAAAAAAAAGTAAATCCTCTATTAAGTTAACACCTAAAACCTTATTAGTAGTTGAGAAGTTTAAAAAATCTCCGGTAACTATTATAGAATAATTTGGATTATCTTGGTCATATATACATATATGTGACTGGTAGTTTCCAGCTAGTGGAAAATCAGTAGATGGGCTGTATGTGTTAGCAACTGATAAATAAGTTGGACTAGAGGGATTAGGATCTGTATAATTTGTTACGAAAGTTATTATATTATTATTAGTGCTATCAGAAAAATAACCTATAATTTTACAAGTACTATCATAACCCGTTGGTAAGCTTTCAGTTACAGTTGAGTTACCTATAATGTTCTCTAAAGCGCCAACGTCCGCATCTTCTGATTTACCTACAGAAATATTTTGAGCGTCACGGTATTCACCATTAGGTATAAGCCTATCATCTAAGTCTTTATTCATCTTAGACTTTAGAAAAGTATTTTTAATCTCAGCCATTTAATTTATGATTTTATCCATTTAGATTTACCTCGCATAACTTGAACAAATTCGCTTAGTTTAATATTAGATAATCTTATCTTAGCATTTCTTAGTTTAGCGCTTTTTTCTTGACGCAATCTCTGAACTAAATATTCAGGTTGATTTATTCTAGTAGAAACTATAGCATGTAGTATATAAGCATATATAGCTTCCTCTGCCATCTTAGGGACTCTAGTGTCTAGATCATAAGCTAAACCATCAGAAATGTACTCTAAAATGATTAAGCGATCAACTAAGTCGTTTGAGAAAGAAAAGGTATTCTCTCTTTCGTTTATAGTGAACCAACCGTTAACTTGACTGACCTCAGGTTGTATACCGTAAAACCCACTTTGCCAAGCAAAGCCTTGACCAAAGCCTCCACCATATACATCAGCCCAAACAGGTGATCCATCTTCTAATTGGTTGTTGATAACACCGATACCATTGGTGTCCCATCTTTGTTCTGTTATAGAAGTTCCCTGTATATTTTCTCCAGTACCGTCTTGAACTGGTATACCATTGTCGTCTTGTAGAGGTATAGCTGTTGGGTTACTAGTTAATGTAGTTGGGTATATAATATGCTTTATACCAGAGCTATCTATCCAGGACATGTTAACATAATTAACATAATCTTGAGGCATAGCAATACTCAGGCTAGGTGGTATAGTTAGTTCTTGTGACTTAACACTTTTCAATGTATCATAGCTAAACTCTTGCATAGCTCTTTTAGCAAAGAAGACAACGTCTGTTCTCTTTACATCAGACACTAATTTACCAGCTCCAACGTAAGCAACCATAAAATTACTTACCACGTCGTTTAGCTTGGTGTAAGAGTAAGATCCCCAGTTTTCCTCAACAGTATTACCATAAGCATCTCTATTTCCATAATCACCACCAGTCTGTGATTTTAATTGAACCACGACGCTAGTACCTAAGTCTAGACCTCCGTCGATAGTAATTGTATTGCCTGAAACAGTGTATTCGTCAGTGTACTCTGTGTATACTTGTTGCCCAGGTGCAGCGGTGTATAATTTATAGTTATTTGTAGCGTAATCAGGATTTGTAGGATTGTAACCGCCAAAAACTAAATTAGTGTCAAATGTTGTTGGTCCAAACACTGTCTGGTTAGCAGTAGACAAAAAACTTTGTGCTCCTGCGTAGTACTGACGATTGTTTTCGGTTATCAAACCTCCATTAGGTGTAGACATAGTTTATTAGCTTTTTTGATTTATTTGTTCTGCTTGTACTTGCTGAGAAGTAAGATTTACTAAATTGTAATCCTTAACTACGACACCAGCATATAGTAATATTTTTATGATAACCTCAGGCTGTTCTGATACGTCTAACTCAAAGTCTTGAGAACCAGTAGCTATATATTGATAATAGTTTTGTCCAGATGGGATTTCAAAATTCCAAATAACATCAGCTGGTTTTTTAACGTACGATACACTAATGTTAGATATTATATCGTTAGGCTTTAAATAAAGCTTATTATCCTCGTATAAGTATAACGGGTATTGCTCAGTGGGTTTAGTTAAAGGTGACTGGTTAACATATAGAAGATCATTTCTTTGAATTAACTGAGCTTCTATTTCATCTTTATAAACAACAGTACCTAATCTATATAGGTCTGATGGTAGTGTGAAGTGATCTGTTTGGTATGGTGCTGTAGCATACCTTTTAAATATAGCTATTTTTTCATCAATATTTTTTACACGATCAGCGTATTCACTGTCGTTATCTGGCACTCTAAGTTGTTGGTTCAAGCTCTCGAAGTAATTTTCAAAAGTTTCAAGTTGAACTTGAGTAGCTGTCTTATTGAACTCATCAGGTGTCATGTAACCTCGTTGTTCTTTGTTTAATATTAATAAGACTGTTTTATAAACCGTGTCTACACTTATTGCCATTTGTTAGTTTTTTTTATTATAATACAGAGAAGACCGCCGAAGCGATCTTCTATATATTAGTATTACATGTTATAGAAACTTTTTCTCTATAGATTTAAAAATTTCCAACCCTTCATCTGTCTTAAAGAAAGCCGCCATAGCTGAGTATGGATGCTCGTCGAAAGGTACTGTCATAAGTTTTTTACCATTAGAAGCCCAAACAAATGTTCTTTGGTCTGCAGACAGTTTGATTATAGCTGCTTCTGTCGCTTTAATAGCAAAGTTTCTTAACTGTACGTTTTCATCGTTGGCTAGATCGATAAATAAATCTGGATTTCTTTTAGCGAACATCATCAGATCTCTTTTAATTTCTCTACTAGTCATTTTAGATACTTCAGATCCTACCTCTACTCTCAATATAGCTTCTGCTTGATCAATGTCCATAGACTTAGCAGCGTTTAAAGCTTCAATCTCCATTTCTAAATAAACTAGATCATCATTAGCTTTTTCAACTTTACTAAACTCGTAATATTTAGCGTTTAAAGCTGGGTGGTATATAGATAATAGTTTCTGTAAATTCTGTTTTTGTCTAGGTACAAATAAAGTACCATTTTTAAACATAACATGCCCAAGTGTTGATTCACCTTTTTGCTCTTCTACGAGTGGTGAATTTTGATTTGTAGCATATCTTAATTCTTTTTGTTCTCCAGTTTCTTCGTCAAACCACAATAAAGGAAATCTAGCAGAATGCCTAGACGGTAGTGTTAACGTTAGTGGAGTAATTGAACCTTTTAAAATATAGGTTCTATCTTTTATTTCCCAACTAGGTTTAGCTGGTTCTACTTTTACTTTTTTTGGTGTAATAGGTTGAGGTGCAACCTCAGTTTTAGTTACTGCTGTTTTAGCTTGATTTGCCATGATATAATAAAATTTAATAATTTAATAAAAGTAATGATTACCCCCGTTTAATTAACGAGGGTAAAAATTACAGTAATTTACCCTTATGTTAGTCAGTGAACAATACGAAGTTGTTCGCAGCTTGTACACATAAACATCTTTCAGAAAGGAAGTGTACTTCCATTGCATCAAGATCAGAAGTGTAAGCTCCTCCAACAGATCCAGTTAACCAAGACTTCATACGTCTGTCATCACTTTGAGATGCTCTATAACGTACGTGCAAGAATGGACGTCTGATGTTAGTTCCTAAGATTTGATCATAAACAGTAGAAGTTCCAGCCGGTACCAAGATACCCTCAATTCCTGACTCCGCAACAGCTCCACGAGTAGATGCATCGTTCAAGTATTTCCAGTCAGTCTTATAGAAGTCGTAAGAACCTCTTCTGAATCCTGAGAAACCTAAGTTTAATGCCATGTCTTCTGAATTTTCAAATAATCCATAAGCAACACCACCATTTGGTCCAGCAGATACTCCACCTAACATGTTGTCAATAGTTAAAGAAAGTTGACGATTAACAAATAACATATTCTCTTCGATAGCTCCTTGAGTATCTAAGTTTTTAAGAATATTGTCGAAGTCAGTTAATACTCCAGCAGCAGGTGCGAATCCAGCAAAGATGTTACCTCTTGATTTTACAGCAGCAAATAAACCTTCAGTTCCTTTGTACTTAACGTCTCCAGCGATAGCAGCAACACCAGATCCGTTAGCAGCTAAAGTTCCTTCAACCACAGACATTTCTAAGTAGTCCTCAAAACGTAGTCTAGTTTCAGACTCAGCTTTTAGATACCACAAATACCCTCCAGTTCCATCTTCAGTAGCAACTTCTACCCATCCAATCTGAGCAGCGTCAGATCCAGAGATAGCGTATTTATCTTTAATGATGATAGGTGAGTTAGAATACTGAGTGAACGAAGGAGTGATTGATTTGATGTCAGCATCTCCAGTTCCTTTCTTATACTCAGATCCGTATACAAAGATCTTAAGCCCAGTGTCTAACACGTTAAACGTAGCGTCAAGATCAGCTCCGGTATAAGTAGCAACTGTAAGAGTAGCTAAAGTAGCAGAAGTATTAACGCTATCTGTTACTAAAGCAGTTACTTCAAGCCCATTAGAAGGATCCATAATAACGATAGTATCGTTTTTAGAGATTACATTTCCTACAAAGTTATCTCCATTAGCAGCATTTAGTACAAATGTTAAAGTAGTAGCAGTTGCGATAGTTACATCGTTGTAAGCAATATGTAATCTGTTTTGCTCAGACCATACTACTTGATCAGAAGTCATAGGCATTTCAGCACCTACCATACGTAAGAATCCAGATAATGTTCTGTTTCCGTAACGCTCTACTTCTTGTTCATAAATTTCAGGTAGATATTGTTGTGCAAAATCGTTTCCTGTTCCGTCTGTAAAACTTAAATAGTTGTCAGACAGTAATTGTTGTTTTTGACTCGGTTTAATTGAACCGAATGTGTTGTTTAATGCCATTTTTAAATGATTTTAAATGTTAAATTTTTATTTTTTTTATTTTTAATTTCGACGAACTTAAAGCACCTTCATTTAACACCTTTACTTTGATACCATCTTTAAAACCTGTTTGAGGCGATTGCCTTAAGGTTTGACTTGGATTTTTTGAGCTATCTATAACTTGTTTGACAGCGTCAGCTTTTCCTTGTTCATAAAAATGATTAGCAATAGTATCGACATTAGCAGCAGCGTACATAGCTTTGTGGTAACCCACTGGGTCTTTAACACTACCATCACTATTAAGGAACTTCCCTACGATGTTACTAATGTTTGACTGGGTTTCTGCAACTTTAACAGGATCCTTCACGCCATACCTGAATTTCTTTTCTCCTAAATTGAAATCAAAACCTTTGAAATCTTGTGAGAATAGTTTTTTGGTTTGGTTTTTGAATGACTCGTGTTGTTGCTCGGCTTTGCTTTGCTCTTCGTTATATCTATTGAAAAAGTCAGTAGCTTTCTTTTGCTCTTGAGTTACGCCCGGTCTCAACTTGATCTCGTCGTAGTATTTACTCTTTGTTTGCTCTAGAAAGTTTTTGGCTTTTGCAACTTCTTCTTTAAACGCAAGTTTCTTCTTGCGGATGTCTCTCTCCTCGTCTATATCTTCATCATATGAAAAATCTTCGATTAGTAGACTTACGTCCTCACTGTCTAAGTAAGGCTTTGTTTTTTTATAATATTCTTTTAATAATGTGTCGTTGTCAATATTAGAATAGTCAGCATTTAATCTAACGTAGTCATTAATTGTTCCACCAGTTTCCTTCATAAAAGAAACCAACTTCTCAATGTTTTCTGGTAAATCAATTCCAGCGCTCTGCTCGACTACAGCCTGCTCTAACTGCTCTTCTAAAACCTCAACCTCATCTTGTACGATTTCATCAGTAACTTCTTGTATGATTGGCGTATCTTCTTGAACAACCTCTTGCTCTTGTTCAACTTCTTGTTCAATAACTTTTTCAACAACTTGTTCCACTTGACCCTCTTCAGCGTCAATTACTACTTTGGTAACTTCTGGCTCTTCGTTGCTTTTAGATAAATCTACTTTTATAGGTTTATCTTGTGTTTTACCTAGATTTTTAGGTTTAATTTTTTTACCTTTTAAGGAGAAATCTCCCTCTTGTTTTTCTTGTGACATAATATAATATAATTAAATAATTGAAAATTTGCTTTTATTTAAAGCTGTTTACTACAAACCGAAACCGTTTAAGTCATCAAAACCTGATGATTCAAAATCCTTAGGTAGCTCATCGTTTTGTCTTTGAGCTATCATTTTTGATTGCTGTGTAGCTTGTATTCTTGTTCTCTCGTCTTTACGATCTTCTATTTCAGCTTCTTTACTTTTCTCAGCGTCTAGTTTTATTTTAGCTAACTGAAACTGATATTTAAATTCCTCAGCCATAAGCTCTCTTTTTATTTGAGCTTCAGTTTGCATTCTTTGTATTTCAAACTGTGATTTAGCTTGCTCTACACTTACCTTCTCCTGGGTGAGTGCTTGTTGTTTTTGTACTTCAGCCATCGCAGCTTTCTCTGCTGCTTGAGCATTTGCTTGCGCTTGAGCTTGAATATTAGCTTGTTGCTCAGCCATCTTTAATTGATGACGTTTTTTCTTTTTAAGCTTTAATAATTGGTTAGCCATTTTTAAATTTCTAACCTGTCTTATATCTATAACATCGTCAAGATCTATACCTTGAGTTTGTAACGCTATTTGTAAGTTCTGTTCTAGTTTAGCTTTTTCTTCTTCATCAGGTTCCAACTCTAAGTATATACCAAAATCGTGTAGATTTAAATTTTCAATTTCTTTAAGTGTTTGAAAGTTATAGTTAGATATACTTTGCTTTAATGAGTTAGCTGTTAATGGATATGATAGAGAATCTGCAATTTTTAAAGATATATTTTCACATACTCTTAAAGTTAAAAATAACTGAGCCTGCATTAAGTGTCTAGTTGCTGTATTGGAAGCATTTACAGCCATTTTTTGTAAACCTAACAACGAGTCTTTATCTGGAGTAGAAGCGTCTCTTGCTTCGTTCAAACCAGTCACATCTCTTATCATTTGTAAATAGTACTGATAAGTACCTATTAAACTCTGTATTTTAGATTGCCCTGAGGATGACGCTAATTCTTGAATAGGTATTTTACCAGCGTTTAAAGATCCGTCTTGTGTAAGTGATCTACCTACAACAGATCCTGTTTGGAAATACATGTTTAATGCTTCTGCTGGATTATACGTTGTACCGTTACCTAAATCAACCTCAGCTAAACCGTCCATATCTAAGAATACACCATCTGGTACTATTCTAGACATTACTTGCTGAAGTTTTAAGTGAGTCAATTGAATCATATCAGCAAAACCAGTTATTCTACTTACTAAGGACTCTATTCTTCCTTTGTAAACCCTAGGAGCACATATAGAGTAATTCATTTCTACCTTTGTGGTATCAGCATAAGGTCTAGACATATTCTCTGCTAGCTTCCATTCTAGCATATGGTTGTTACCTAAAATCTTAGCACCAGTGTATAAAACTTCTATACTTCTGCTTACTCTTTCAAAATTATCGTTAGATGGTGGATTAAAACTATCTGTTTTTTCTATAGCCTTTTCTAAACCACTATCTGTAGTCTTTATTTTAAATACTTGGTTCATGTAAGTCTTATATTCAAAATACATGACTTGCACAGTGTTTGAATCGTAATTACCCCAACCCGTTATGTATTGAGAGTTACCAGGCATTTTTTGTATAGAATCTAATTCTTCCTCAGTTATATGTGGAAACTGCTTTTTTAATTCAGATATAGTTATAGATTTTACTTCACCAACATAATATATGTCTTCAAAGTTAGGATCTTCAGTGTATGAGTAAACCATATAAGCTGGGTCAACGTAGTCTATAGTTACTCCATTTGAAGGATTAAAACCTGTTTTAACTGCAGCTATACCTAAAACAGTTAGATCGTAATTTAATCTACGTCTAGTTAGATTATATTTATTTCTAGCTAAAGTGTTGTTTATAACTTCTTCTTCAGCAACTTCAACACCTTGTTTATAGGAGAGTTGCATGTGTAATTCTAACTCTTCGAGATTAGAAGGTAATTCATCTGGGTTTAATTTAGATCTTGAAAAATCTATTCCAGTGTTTTCTTTAGCTTGCTGTATTAAATCTTGAGCAACCATATCAGCCGCTATTTCATTAGCATGGTCTGTTCTTTTCTTTTGACTTTCAGGATCTTGCGCGTAAGCAACTATATCATATTCTTTATTAGACATGCCATTAACAACAATGTCTACGAATTTAGGTATAACTGGTACAGGCTTCCAGTCTAAATTTAAGTAAGATAAATCACCATTTATTGATAACTCGTCTTTGTACTTCGCTATAGATTGTTCACCTCTAGCATACAATCTAAGTTGATGGTAGTTGCTGTAGCTTTGAGCGTATCTGTTACCAGAACGACCTTCTTGAAACCACTCTCCCTCGATAGCTCTAGCTACTTGAATACCATAATCTAAGCTTGCTTTTACTTCATCGCTAACTACTTGGCTAGGGAAAGAGCTATTACCATTGGTGTATACTTTCATTTATCTTATAATTTTTGACGATGTTCCTTTATTATCGTATCGTTTTATGCCTAAATCTATATTTTTACGCTCTCTTCTCGCTACAGGTGTGTATCTATTCTTGTTACAAGCCATTATAGCTAGACCTGAACTTATGGAGGCATCGTGCTTTGTTCTATTGTTTATGTTGAATTTAGCCCAGTCTTCCAGCGTTCTTTGAAAATACATATTACCACAACCATTAGGTGTGTTACCTACATTTTCTTCTATATATGTTTCTATGGCTGCTGCGTGAGCTTGTTTTATATCTTCACTAGAGTTTGGTATACCACCAATTTCTCTTTCAGTTATAGACAATTTATTATATATTTTATCTGGTCTATTCATTGAAAAACCTCTATAACCTCTTCTTTTAAAATGATATAATAATCTAGGTTTGTTATTTTCTGCTAATATAGGCATACCGTAAAATATGCACGCCATTAATACATCTTCAAAAAATATCTCAGCAGTCTGAGGTCTAGCTATATATTCTAAAAAAAATAAATTAGGTGGTACGTTTTCCATAGAAAACTTTGTTAAACCATGCAGAGATCCGTTAGAACCTCTCTTGTCAACAGTACCTGATATATCATAACTATCACAGCCAAAAGCTCCGCAGTGATCATTACCAGGGTATTTAATACCGTTTTTTATTATTACTCTATTCTGTAGGTTAACAGGCGGAACCCATGATATTCTAAACCTTCCATCTCTATTTGGATAGAATAATACCCTACTGTCTTTTATTCCGTTTTCCCACATAAAACTACCCGTTGTTATCGTAGAAGTATTATGCAGATCAGCGTTGTAGTCTATCTGTTGATATATTTTAGTAAGATTAAATAAAGATTCTTTAGCTTCGTCTCTAAAAGCGTGTTCCTCTGTGCGCGGGAACTGTCTATAGTATTCATTTAACCCATCTTGATCATCTTTCAAACCATCAACTTCATTCTGCCAATGCTCTATAACTCCTTGACTTATAACATCGCCTAGAGGATCTAAAACATTTTCCTTGGGTGTATCGAATACAGGTAATCCATAAGAATCAATGAATCCTTCGTAGTTCCATTCCATAGGAATGAACAAACTATATAGTCCCGAGCTAGTCTGACCGTTGCGGTTTCTTTTTGTTGCATCGGAATCATAATATAACTTTTTAAAATTCTCACCACCTTTATCTAAAGCGTTTGACGTGCTACCCATCATACACTTACCTATAATTCTAGAACCTAGTCTTAAACACGTTTTTGTAACTCGCCAGTTATTTAATATATTGTTTGGCCTCTCCCATTTCCCACTTTCATCATGTACTAGTAATCTTAGTTTTTCTCCATCGTAGGCGTTATCACCTGTGTTTTTCCAGTCAACCGTGGTGTCGAGCCCATCAAGTGTCTCGGCTTTAGAGGTTTCAGTGATGGATTTTCTAGTAAGTTTAGAGGCGGGGACGCGATAGGCGAGTTCCGTCTTCGGCCTGTCCATACCGTCTTGTATTGGTTTGAAGAAGAAGGGATAGTTAACAGAAATGGGTACAACCTTATCTGTGAACATTTTCTTAGCATCGGCTCCAGATTTGGACAATATCCCAAAGCGTGAGTCCGACGATATTGTAGCCAAGTTAACCGTTTCCCCAGACGCCATGAATGAAAAGCCAGAACGTCTGTTCTTGAGATATGACATTCCATAACACCTGATGTCCGCTTTACAAGCTTCCCAGAATATGTAGAATAATCTGTTTGACTCCCTAAAGTCTGGCTGCCCAATATCAATTTTGGACCACTGCAAGTACATGTAATGAGTACCAGTAATATAAGAAGGCTTGTCTTTGTTAAAAAACCAAAAACCTTCTTCACGTCTCTTAAATTCTTTGTCAATATATTCATACCATTTTTCTTTAAATTGCGTAGGGTATTCATCCCAATCGAATACTGATTTTATTTTTGAAAGCTCTTTTGGGTACTCAGTATGCCTCCATCTATCTCCTTCGAATTTAACAACATCATCTTCTTTTGGTAAAGCTATTTTAATGTTTTGTATTTCGTATATTTCCCCTATTTTACCAGTTTTACTGATAACGATCATATCAAACTCCTTATCATAACCGTACAACCATTTGTTATATCTATTCTTTTTATTTATAACTTTAGGTTTAATATAATTAGGTAGTACTTTATATAGTGATTGCTCGTACATTACTTAGATCTTCCTTCTGCAAACCCCTTGAAAGTCTTCTCCTTCTTTTCTATAGGTTTCTCGTTAAGCATATTCTCTTCATCTTCGATACGTTTTAATATCTCAAAAGCATCAAAAATAGCTAGTTTTTTTGTAGCTGCTGCGTTTTTTAATTTATCAGCAGATATATCGTCGTCAGAGTCCACAATAGCTTCTTTAGCTACTTTTATCAACTCTTCAACTGCTGTTTGCCCAGCTTGGATTATATTCCTCTTCGTCTCCTTTATATTCATATTTAATTACAATATCATTTGATTTCATACAATATAATCGTTCTCCATCAATTATAAATTCAAACTCACCGTAAGGCGTATAGCCTACTAAGTCTCCAGGAACGATTTTAACGGCTTCTAAGGAACTATTACCATATTTTAGTATTCCTATAAGCTTTCTTTCTTTATCCAGCGTTAGATCATTATTATCTAGCAGTGGTTTTACAAAACATCTATCTTGAAAAGATTTCCAATGACCAGAGTTATTGTATAAATATATTTGATCAGGTGAACAAAAATATAGATCATCTATAAATTTAGACCTACTATCTTTTCTTTTGCCTCTAATATCAAAAAAACTTCTGAAAACATTATGATGTATAATAACTATATCACCATTTTTAATCGACGTGTTGTACGCGGATGGAGTAGAAACTACTACGGCTTTGTTACTAACGGCTTTAAAATCTTCAGTATTAGCATTAGTTATTAGGCTTTTGTCACCTACTTTAATTTCGTTATCGTATCTTTTGTTTATTGGTCTTACGATAAATTCAAATAAACTATTCATTAATACTCTAAATCATATTCAACGGATATAGCCATGTTAGAATTAAATTTCTTCCATGGCATTATCTCGTCTTTCTTTTTAATATATATACTGTAAGAATCATCGTCTTCAGAGTATAATATAGCTGATATAGTATGACCTCCGTAAACTTGTTGACTTACAGCATAATGCATTGCATCATTTTTGTAATCAGAACCTATACTTATTTTTCTAATTACAGAGCTCATTAGTCATCTGATTTAACAACGGATAAATCAGCTTCTTTTTCTTCTTCAATTAAAGTATAACTACCATCGCTCATATCAATAGTAACAGCGCCATACTCTTCTTCAAGTTCTTTTTTAGAAGCTTGTATTTCTTGAGAAACAGCTGCTTGAGCGTGTAGCGCTTCGTGTTTACGAACCTCAATAACTCCTATATCTGTTAATATAGATTGAAGTCTACTTTGCTGATCTTGAATTTTTTCTAATTGTTCTTTTTTAATTTTTGACATTTTGATTTAATTTAATTGATTATATTTCTACTTATTTTTATTATCACTTGATTTTTTATTTTTTTCCCAAGTACGGCCAACAAAGTAAGCGCCATACACTGTTATTAGTAACGATTGGAATATAGGCGTGTAAGATTCATCTACTTTAAAGTTACCTATATTACCATCTGCAAAAGATAAAACACTAAACACGAATGTTAGATATATCAAAACCATAGGTCTTATGTTTTTCGATAAGTAACTATCACTAGCCATATCTGCTTTCCAACGATCAGTTACTTGAGCTTGAGCGTCTTTATCAGCTTGTTCTAATAATTCTTGTATTTTATGCTTAGCAGCTAATCTTTCTTCATCCGTAGTGGTTAGCTTGTCTATTACACCACCTACATCTTTAATAAGACCACCTGTTAAAAGGCTTAGGATTTTTTTCATTTCATTGACTCGTTTATAGCGTCAGCAAGAGTTCTTTTGTCTTTTTTGCTTTTTGGCCCAGCGGAATAAGAAACTGAATTACCACTCTTATCTGTTAAAGTATATTTATTAAGTTTACCTTTTTTAGCTGTAACTTCATACTTGCCCTTAAACCTTTGCTTAATCTCCTGTAATCCAGGTATTTCACCTGCTTTAGCTTTTAGTTGTTTTTCTTTTGGGTTAGGGTCAATAGACCCAGTCTTGTAAAAAGGTGTTTTACTTGGTTTTTTAATTTTTGCCATTTTTATTTTGTTTATGATTTTTTATACGCTTCTTTTTCCCAAGGCAAGTTTTTAGCTCCTTCTTTCATTTGAGCTCTTGAATATTTTTTACCTTTCCAGTACACGTTGTTATCATCGTAATCTAAGTCTCCACGTTTGATTTGATCTATATGAATCATTTCATGATCAATAACTTTTTTAGATTGAACTGGGCTTAAATACTTGTTTATAAGTATTGTACCATTATTATTGGCCATACCTAAAACACCTTCCTCCATATCAACTTGGTATATAGGAGTATTATCACACTCGAATGGTGGTTTAAGTTTAAATGCCATACTAGTACTTACAGCTTTTCTTTTTAGCAGGAGTGTCTGGTTTTGCTTTTTGAAAACCTGATTGACAATGTTTAGACATAAAAGATCCCTGCATCTTAGCTGGTGAATCTCCGTAAGCCATTTTAGCTGCAGAGTCAGTATCGTGTCTAGCGTTTTCTAAGTAATGTAATCTAGCGCTTGCACTTAAGTTCTTATTGTATGCTTCTTTTTGATCGTATTTTTTACCTTTATCCATAGTGTTTATTTTTACCATTTAACTTTATCAGCCCACCAAGCAGCAGACATTTTGCCTTTCTTTATATTTTTAGCATGTCTAGATTTGAAACTAGCACGTCTAGCTTTTTGCTTAGCTGACTCACCTTCTTTAGGTTTACCAGCAGTGCTAACTCCTTGTTGTCCAAATCTAATTATTTTCTCTTTACCACCTGAACAGGCTTTTACCACATGAGATTTAGTGGCGTGACTTGGTGTCTTTTTAGGCTTATTACAAGCCATTTTAGATTTATCTAGTTTTGCCATTGTCTTTTTTATTTAAGTTATACCATTTCTGAATAGTGTAACCAATAGACACAGCTAAAAGAGTTAATTTCAATATCACGTCTACGTTAGACATAGACACAGCTAGTGCGCTAGCGTTTATCATATACAGTTTTATGTCTCCTAGTGAACCCATGTTATCCTTTAGCTATTTGAGTTATTGGTCCCTTTATAGAATCACAACCGCAGTCAGCTAATTTTAATTTCATACCTTTAGCTCCACTGCTGGATCCTTTACCATGTGGTCTACCTAGTTGACTTAATGGTCCGTCCCAAATAGTGTTTTCACCAACAACGCCTCCCGCGCTTGATCTTGCTTTTGTATTTTTTTTTGCCATAATTTTTTATATTTTTATTCTTTATATCCTTCAGTTCTAGCTTTTACAACGTCTGCCTTAGTTATCTTATTATCTCCTGTTTGATCTTTAAAATATACTGGAGCTTGAATTACACCAGCTTGATTCTGTAATGATCTCTGTCTTTGACTAACATCTCCAAACATCATGTTTCCAGCATTAGTTACAGACTCATTAAAAAGTGGATCAGCGCTACCTTGCATATTTGCTGGAGATGGAGTTTCATACGTCATTTGTACTGGTGTTATCTGAAATTTTTGTCCTCCAAAAGGATTTGAGCTATCAGCTGGTCCTCCAGTTCCTGATAAAGGATTACCTGTACCCATTCCTTGAGCTGCTTTAACCGCTTCTAGAGCTCCAGTAACTCCTCCTCCACTAAAACCATTTTGTATTTGCTGATTTAGTCCAGCAGCTTGCATACCAGCACCCATCATTGATTGTCCGTTTACTGATCTACCAATAGCACCTAAGGATGCCATTGCAGCCCCAATAAACTTTATTGGTGGTTTTTTCTTATTGTACATAGTTATCTTTTTTTATCGTTATTAACATTGTATATGGCTGTAGTTAAAACTTTATCTGTGTAACTATTACCGCTTATTATCTTATTTCTTCTTGAACTGGTTGGTATATCATCTTCACCTAGCATTATTCTGTATATTCTATTTATAAGTTGCTTTCCTTGGAAAGATACTTGATATATATTGTATAACTGTGTAGTTCTGTTTCTAGGTCTCCAAACCTTTATCCAGCCCGCTTTTAATAGCTTATTCCAGCGTCTATTGTCCCAACTGTAAGAGTAGGAGCCAGTTTTAAAGTCTTGCTTTGAAAAGTGCTCCATACAATCAAGGTATATCAAAAGCTCTAAATCAGCGTCATTTAGATTGTTGTTTTTACAGGCCCATTTGCGTATTATACGGTAATGTTTTAGCAAGTTCATATCTTTTATATCTCTTGCGTCTAGCCTTTTCATAAAACAACAACTATATCCTCTAGTTTAATGACGTGATAAAAATCTTTATCTATTTCTATTTTGTGACCGGCATGTCTATCGAAAAATATCTTATCATTTTCCTTAACGCCAACTACGTCACTTCCAATAGAAATTACACTAGCCTCTATATATCTAATATCCTCTCTATGTGATTCAGCAAGAAGTAGACCACCTTTAGTTTTAGTGGTCCCTTCTTTTGTTTTCTTTATAATTAAATTTCTACCTATTGCTTTCATCTCCAACTCTTAAATTATTAATTACACAATCTGTAGATAATATAGTAGTTGCTACTGAAGCCGCATTTCTTAAAGCGCTTTTAGTTACTAGCAGTGGATCTATAATACCAGCTCTAACCATATTCACATCCTTACCCGTAACAACATTTAATCCTCTATTTTTTTTATCAGGATAAACCAATTCTAAACCAGCATTGGAAAGAATAGTCTCATAAGGCGCTTTTATAGCTTGTAACAAAACTTCTTCACCTTTGCTTTTAGCTTTTATATATGTTGATGCGTTTAATAAAGCAATGCCTCCGCCTGGTATTATACCTTCTTTGATGGCGGCTTTTGTAGCGCAGACAGCGTCTTCAACTCTATCCGTCTTTTCTTTAAGTTCAATGTCTGAATTCGCTCCAACCTTAACAACTGCAACCTTACCAGATAAACGTGCAAGTCTAGTTTCAAGTCGTATAACATTTGCAGGAGATTTTTCAGTTTCAAGTTGCTCTTTAATTTTCTTAATAAGCTCATTTACTTCTTCTGGCGTTTCTTTTATTTGTATTATAGTATCTTGTTCACCAGTAACACTTCTAACGCACTCACCTAATTTATCAACTGATATAAGATCCAAGTCATCTCCAAGATCTTCATTTATAACAGTAGCACCTGTTAACATAGATAGATCCGTTAAGGTGTCTTTCTTGTTAATACCAAAAGTAGGTGCGTTAATAACATTAACTTTTATGTTTCCTTTAACCTTATTCATTGCTAAAGCTGATAAAACTGGTTGGTCTATATCAGCAACAATAAGTAAAGACTTCGTGTTTTTAATAACGTATTCTAATACAGATTGTATTTGCCTAATACTCTCTATAGGTGAATCAACTAACAATACTAAAGGGTTTTCAAGCACAGCCTCTTTTGTTGATTTATTCGTTATAAAATTAGAATTTGTTAATCCTTTCTCGTATTGTATTCCATCTACTACATCTACATAAGTTTCAGACTCACTTGTTGGCTCCATCATAACCACTCCGGTCTCTCCTACGGATCTAAAAGCGTCTCCAATGACTTTACCCAAGGTTGGATCATTGTTTGTTGATATAGTGGCCACAGAATCAATCATATCACCTGTTACCTGTATAGAGTTTTTCTCTAAGTATTTTACAACTTTTTCAACAGCGCTGTTGATGCCGTTTTTCAAGTCTCTATTATTGTAATCTTTATCAAGCTTGTAAGCTTGTTTAAGTATAGAATGAGCTAACACTGTAGCTGTGGTCGTTCCATCACCCGCTTCTTTAACAGTTTTTCTAGCTGCTTCTTTTAATAATGTGGCACCCATGTTTTCTACGGGGTCTAGCAAGACTATAGAATCAGCTACGGTCACACCATCTTTAGTAATTACCGGTTTACCACCACCATCTTCTAAGATAACACATTTGCCGCTAGCTCCAAGAGTGGAGCTAACAGCTTTAGTTAGTTTTTCTATACCTTTAAATACTGTAACTTTAGCATCTTCTCCAAAGTTTAAGTTTTTAACAATTTTGTCTGACATAATTTAATTAAATTTGATTTGATTTGATATATTTATATCATCACTTGAAATAGTAGTTTTTTACCTAATTAAA
>Ga0233444_10001421_pt1 | contig 27407 bp, 12 predicted proteins | sample SI_124_October20_6_FD_182792 | JGI IMG/M metagenome (GOLD analysis project Ga0233444, IMG submission 182792) | Seawater microbial communities from Saanich Inlet, British Columbia, Canada - SI_124_October2016_10_MG | ecosystem: Environmental > Aquatic > Marine > Inlet | place: Canada: British... | reverse complement strand
CCGTTCAAGCGCACCCAGTTCACCGCTTGATTCATTGAATGAAGCGCTCTGCCATGAGCCATCATCGATTCTGAACTCAACGGCGCTTACAGAGCTCGACTGGCCCCATGCTTCGCCTGTGAGGATTGACAACCCAGTGGCGTCATCCACCGACTGATTGAGCATGTGCACTTGTGTCCCGACGTCGATTTGACCCGTGAGGCCTGAATCATGCAAGTACATCGAGAGTTCCGTTGCTGCCAATGCATCAGCCATACCCCAACCAAAGTCTCGGTTCCAAAACGGGTCGACATCAGGTTGAGTTGGCTCACCGCGGCGTTCAGCAGTGATTTTGAGAATCTCTTTGACTTCTAGGGGTGAAAGTTGAGGGTTGGCTTCAAGCATCAAAGCGATGATGCCTGTGACGGATGGTGTGGCATAGGAAGTGCCTGAACCTCGGCCCGTATAGCCATTTTCTGAAGCACCACCGCCAAGGAAATTGTTGCAGAGACCTGAGGTTACGCACCCTTCCGCCTGGATGATGTTTGTTCCCGGGGCAGAGATTTCGGGTTTCAACTCGTTAAGCGGGTTGCCGTCGGCGTTGTCTCGACGAGGACCTCTCGAGGAGTACGAGGCGACCGTATCATCTTCCCTGTCGACAGTGTTGATGTCGTCGGTCGCGCCAACTGTAATGGCCAAGTTCGAGGAACCCATTCCAGAGAGTCCATCGTTGTCTGGGCCGTCATTTCCGGCTGCGACGCTCACAACGATACCTGCTTCCATTGCTTCATTGAGAATCCTGCTGTGCATGTCTTCACCATCTGAGCCTCCGCCTTCATGTGAGGTGATACCCCAGGAAAGTGAGATGATGTCGATGCCGTAGTTGCTTTCATTCGCACCTTGCCATTCAGTGTCTTTATTGTCAATAATCCATTGGAGTCCGTTCATAGCAGATTCGTAAAATTCCTGCTCGAGAACATAGTTCTCGAATGGACCTGCACCGGCATCGGTTCCAATTCGGACGTCGACAAGAGCTGCGTCAGGTGCAGAGCCGTAGAATTCAGTTTGTTCGCCTGCAGCGTTGATTCCCGTTGCAGCTGCCATGCCCATGCAGGCAGTGCCGTGTTGATTTCCGTCATCTGGATCAAAGGTGCCATCAGTTTCTCGCAATCCTCCACCTGCAGCGATGCAAATTGGGTCTGAAGGCGTGTAACAAACTGCGTCATAGCCAGCAACGAATTTTTCATTGAGACCCGGATGTTCGTTATCCACACCAGTGTCGACCATAGCGACGTTGATGCCAGCACCGCTCACGCCCAAATCCCACGCGCCCTTAGGATAGACAGAGGAGTTGCTCGCTTTGACAGCAGGCGTTTGAACATCGCCGTAGAACACCACGGCACCATAGTGTTCGACCATCACAACATCGGTGAGGCCTGCAAGTGTTGGGGCAAGAGCAGCATCAATCTGGCCAAGAAGCACAGCGTTCACCGATTCAATGACGTCATTGACAGTCAGGTTGAGCGCTTGTAAATCAGAGAGGTGAAGATCGGTAACAGGAGCACCGTATGACAGACCAATGCCTGTTGTTCCTTCAAGCGACTCGATGCTGTCGTGGATGTTGTTTCGATTTTCATCCAGGACGGTTCGTTGCCACCATGGCAACGTCGACTCAAGCCACTCAGCAGCAGCTTGTGCTGGAACGTCACTGGTTGAATCGATTGGGCTCCATACAATGCCTGCAGAATCCATGGCCATCCAATCTGAACGGTTTTGGTCGGCATGAAGGGTGAGTGAGCCTGTGACCGGAGCCATGAGCAAAGCGAACATGATGAGTGCTGTGATGCGACGCATGAGTATCCCTAATGTGACCGGGACAGCCCATATATCATCAAGATATTGGATTCTAGATTCGTGTTTAAAACGCTATGCTGAACGCTGTTTTGATGTAAAAGGTGGGGGCAGAGGGATTTGAACCCCCCCCAGCTGGTTTGGAGCCAGCGATACTACCAAGCTATACTATACCCCCAGTGGGTAATTCACTGATGAAGATCAAGACTTAGCTTGCTTACGAGCACGCTTTCGGCGGCGCAACTTCTTCTTGCGCCACTTCCACCGTTGATTACCGGTTTTCTTCCAAGCACGTGAACCTCGCTTCATGGTGAACGAGCCTCCGACCAGCCCTGCATATATGAGAGCATCGGGTTGAACCACTGAGCCCTTGTGGTCAAATTAGAGCTTACAGTGAGTTATTGTGGCTCGCCGTCGCGCTTTTCCTTCGCTTTCTCTCCATGAAGCCACTTGAGTTCGAGGAGCCGACAGATAGCAGGCGCCCACATCCGTTTGAAGGCAGGATGGAATCGCAAGTCATTGTCCCTTCGAATCATTTCTCTGTACACTTCCTCCACCGCAACAGAAAGATCGGGCATGTGTAAGTTCACCCTTTTTTTCTTTGGAGGCTTATACTCCATTGATTCCCGCAGCAGACGTTCTAAGAAACCAGGATCGCATTGGAACAACTTATTCATTTCACCTCGAAGTTGATGAGGCAAGCCATTCGGCCGTTGACCGCTTTGAACAAATGATTCATCGGGCGTCGCACCGAGAACACGACTTGAGCGTCGACCTTTCGGGCCAGGTCGCCTCTTCAGGGCTGCAGCGTACTCGACGCTAATTCTAAGCGTATGCAAGCTATTGACTTTACTGTCCTCCCATGCTTTGCCGTGAGAAACCCCCGATATTGCATTCTGACTGATCTTGCAATACCGTCGTGAACGAAGCATCTCCCAGGTTGGTTTGGGCTCCATAGCATGTGCCTTAATTTCCTCGTTTATAAACGTCTTGAAAGTGCCATAGTATTGGGATGTTTTTGAAGAGCATAAGCGCAGTACAGCGGTTGATTTTAGGCATTAATATAAGGTAGAACAATAGTATACATAAGTACCTACAAAGGAGAGAACAAAATGATCGGACAAGAACAGACATACACCCTAGCCAACGACGCCAGCCTAACCCTTCCAGCGCTCAGCGAAGGACAACTTGCCATTGCCATGAAGGATGGATGGATCGGCTACATCCGCCACACCGTCCACAACCCGAACCGTATGGGTTGGCCCGACCCAGCTGAGGAGTACACCCAGATGGGTGTCATGCTCCAAGCCTTGAGCGACCGCACTGCGCGTGTCGTTCTCGTCGTGGACGATGAGTTCGCCGTGGGCAACCTTGCGGTCTATGTGGCTGCTTACGCCCATTGGGGCTTTGAGTTGCTCATTGACGGTGCCACGTTCCTGCGAACTGGCGTGACGCGTATCCCTGTTGAGGACGCTGAGCCTACCGCCCAAGCCAAGCCAACCCACGCCCCTGATGTTTGCGGCATGGAGGTGGCTTGAATGTGGCTCTTTGTTTCCGGGGGCTTTGTCTCCATCGTGGCTCACCGCCATCAGCCAATGCATGTGCTTGTGCGTGCGCGCCACCCAGAGCATATCGCTGCTCTCTTTCCCGACCTTGAGCCGACTGTGCTCGATTCAGCAGACTACCGGTTCCGCGTCGTGGTCCATCGGACTGCTGTCCAACGTGCCCTCCACCACTATGTCGCAGGCATGGATTATGACAACTTCAAGGCCAGCATCCGTGATGATCCCTACCACGATGTCTGCCTTGATGTGTGGCGTACCATGTGGGCGTACGGTAAGCGAGAGGGGGGTGAGTGAATGCGAACAAGCCTCACACACCCGCTCTACGTCACGTGGATACCCCTCGAGGGCGATGAGGGTCAGATGGGCATGACCTTGTGCCCGGGCAAGTACCAACCTGTCGCCTCGACCGGTTCATGGGATCGCCAACTCGATGTGGATTTGGACGACCTCGTCGGCATGGGCACTCAGCGACTCGTAAGCCTGGTGACTGATGAGGACATGCGCACGCTCCGCGTCGAAACACTTGGGATGGACACCCAAAGCAGGGGCATGGCATGGAATCACCTCCCAATCCCCGACACCACCGTACCAACGCCTTCATGGCTCGAGGCTGCGTTACCCGTTCTGCAGGAATTGGTCATGTCCGTCCCTTCCGGTGAAGTCGCCGTTGTGCACTGCATGGGTGGATTAAGCCGGGCGGGCACCTTCATGGCGCTGTATCTGTGGATGAGGGGCATGTCAATGACCGAGGCCATTGCGCATGTCCGTGAATGCCGATCACCCAACTGCATCAACTTCAGCCAACAAAGGTTCTTGATTCGTTATGCTGGAGAATAAGGCGGACGTACCAGTCTCCGCTCCCCAAACCCAAGTGGCTCAACTCGAAGCAACCATTCGCTCCGCTCACGCCTTGCTCCAAGCAGGGCTGATTGATGAGGCAACCAGCCTCCTTGCCGCCGTTCTACCGAGGTTCAACCGAAGATGGACGAGGTTTGTTGGATGATATTGCTTACCTTGTTAAAATCGCAAGACAGATAAGTTCTGTAAAATTGAGGGGAGAATATGGCGAACCCTACGAAGGTTTTGATTCACTCTCAAGGAAACTCAGAAGGGCCGTTACGTGAAGCGATTGATTACTATCGTCCAAACATGGTTTTCCTGATCAGCAATCATGGCGCCAGTAAAGCTCCTCTAATTTACAAACATCTCGAAGACCGAAACGAAGCAAAACTCGGACGTTCCGTCCGGGAGGTCGAGTATGTTGACATGATCTTCATCGACAATGCGTTTTGTGAAGATACTGTCCTTCAGATGTTCTCTGCAATCGATCATGCCAAGATGAAAGCAACTGCACAAGCGAATGGAAACAAGTTGGAATTCTATGCAGGAGTGGCTGGTGGAACAAAACTGATGGTCATTGGTTCTGCACTTGCTGCAATAAACGATGGGATTACAACGTACTATGTCAATGAAGAAACTGTTGACCGTGCAGAAGAATTATTGTTTGAAATCGATTTCATGAATGAATTGATGTCAACGATTTCTTGGCTTCGAGAAGGACATTATTCCACGAAGAATAATTTGAGATACCTCAATGAAGTGATCCGAAGAGAAGCGAACGATGAGGTTCGAACTGCTCAAGTGATTTCTTTGTCACTCAGCCCCATTACAGATCGTGCTGTACGAAATGGAATGCGCGTTCTTGAGGAAAGAAAGTTGATTGTTATTGAGAAAGGAAAGACGCACTCTTACAATTCCACCCTCCTTGGTAGATATGTTCTTCGAATGTTCTATGACAGTTCGAATGAAGAAGAATAATCTGGAAGTGAATCACTTCCTTTGGCGCCGATCGGAAGCGAATAAACAGCGAAATGGCCTCGTATCACTTCCGATTGGAGGGTCTCAGAAGCAATTCCTTAGTATCCCACACGCTACTACGGTTATCCAATGCGCCAAAAGACCATCCACCCAACCACGCACTCCATTGAACGCTTTGAGCAGCGGGTACTGCCTCATGTTCCAGAAGACTCTCGTATGCGGCTAAAGAAGAGAGAAAGCATTCGACAGAACCTATACAACCTCATCCGTCGTACCGAGTTTGCTCATGATGCGAATCAACTCTTCCATTTGCAAACATTCTTCATTGTAAGTGGGCATCCTCCAATTCCATTGACACTTGTCATCGATCCTGTTAAGCGAACGCTTTGCACACTTTACATCTCTCCTGGTTGGCAGAATATTGGAAATGAAGAGAATCCAAGGTGGGTGTGTTTCTGATGAAGCAAATTCCACTTGCTGTAAACTGGCACTTTTGGCCATGGTGCAACTATGGCTGTAAGTTTTGTTTTGCCCGTTTCGAGGACATCCCTCGAGCTGATCGTTTGCCGAAGGAAATTGCAATCATAGTACCGGAAATGCTTGCGGCAGCAGGTGCGGACAAGATTACATTCGTTGGTGGAGAACCTACACTTTGCCCATATCTCGGAGATTTACTCGCTGCCTCAAAGGATGTTGGTCTGACAACCTGCATCGTTTCCAATGCTACGGGATTGACGGAAGAATTTCTCGATGAATGGGGCCATCTGATCGACTGGGTTGGACTTTCCATTGATGCCTCGAGTGATGAGATTCACGCAGAGATAGGGCGCGGTATGCGGGGCGATCTTGCACGTCAGCGCAGCCATCATCTCGAACTAGCTAAGCAGGTTTGGGCAAGTTGCACGCAACGTGGAATTCGGATGAAGTTGAACACAGTGGTTTGCAAGGCCAATCTTGAAGACGATATGTCAGCGTTGGTTATGGAACTCAAGCCCGAGCGATGGAAGATTTTCGAAGTGCTCCCCGTTGAGGGGCAAAACGACGGGGATGTGGACGATATGCTGCTTGCAGAAGGTGAATTCGCATCATGGGTTGAGCGTCATAAGTGGGTTGCAGACGAGGGTATTCAATTTGTTCCAGAATGCAATGAACTTATGCGAGGGTCCTATGCTATGCTCGATGCACTCGGAAGGTTCTACTCCAACACAGAAGGTGGCCACACCTACGGACCTTCCATTCTTGATGTAGGAGTCATGCGGGCTTGGGAAGAAAACTGCTTCCTCGAAGATCGATTTCATGATCGTGGAGGGATTTACGAATGGAATTCAGATGTTAGAAAACTTCCAGTCATCAACCAAGGAGATGCTTGAAATGGGCGAGATCATATTGGCACTCTCCGGACCTCGTGCATGCGGAAAGAGTACGATTGCCAAGCATCTCGTGAACAATCACGGATATACGCGTCTCGCCTTTGCTGATACACTTCGTGAGATAGCGAAGTGTGCGGGCGATCAGTTCATTGATGATAGGAGTTATCTTGCTCGTCTTGGCACCACACTTCGAGAAATGTGGCCACGATTCTTACTTGATGTCATCTCACAAAAAATCGCTCGAATTGAAGGACCTGTCGTTATCGAGGATATTCGATTCCCTACTGAGTTTGATTTCTGTAAGTCGATTGGAGCCGTCACGATTCGATTCGAAATCTCTCGTGAGGAGCAACTCAAGCGGCTTCTATCTCGCGATGGAATCATTGGAGATGATGCTGAACATTTACTCGATTGCGTGGATGAGAACCTGCTGACAGAAATCTCGGAGTGGGACCGCAATTATGTTGCCGAGGGCGACTTTCAACAATTAGCTGCTACATTGGCAGAGGACATGACACAACCGTGTTGGGAAAGTGATTATATGTTGCAAAAACACCCTCAAGATGATTCGGAGGTGATGTCTTGAGTGAAGAAGAATTCAATCTTGGCTTCGCTGATGATCACGACGATTGGGGGCTGGGTGTTGATCCCAAGAACCTCAATACACTTCGATGCTTGAATTCGCATCTTTCTGCTGAAGAAGATTACTATAAAGATCCGCGACGAAGACCGCGATTCAGTTTCTTTGCAGATACAAAACTGATACCTCCTGATGCATTGCAATTGAATCGAGAACTTGCAGCACATGATGTTCGTCCCGAGGACATGAAGAAGATTGAGGAACATGGCCTGAAAAAAATAGGACAGATTCGCAAAGAAGGAGTCCCTTCAATCTGCAAACGACTCGGACTTCATTCAAGCATGCGATATGCGCTCCAAAACATGCTCGAGAATCTCCCGGATCCTGGTGCATGGAATCGAGTCTCGAAAGGCAGGAAAGCCGATCCATTCCGAGTACGTTTGAATAAAAACGAGACCGATAGAATGCCGCCTCGATGGGCTGAAGGAAATTTCTCAATCGAGATCGAAGAACTCGAAAGGAGTTGGAAGAAAAAGAATGGACAGACGAAGACGAGATCATTCCGAGTTCGCATCAGCACCTTCGATGCTGATGCAGGCGTCATGACGTTGAGGCCAGATCAATGGCGACCGGAACAAGCGAATGAATGGGCCGATCTGCTCGATCGAACCAATGGTCCACTCCACTTCCGAGAGGGAGCAGATGACTACAACACATTCCGAAAAAGCCAAGCCGTTGGTATCCTGATTCATGAAAAGACTGAGCAAGCAAAAAGCTTGGCGCAAACGATTCGTGATGCAAATAAATTACCGGGTTATCCTCGTTCAATAAATCAGGAGATACTTCTCAATCCAGGACTGAATCTGCGTTCAGGTATGTCTGCTCAAGATCGAAGAGGTGTTGAAACACAACGATTGGCTGTAGCAACTGGGCTTTCATGCCCAGATATTTCCTTGATTCGAGGACCACCGGGTACAGGGAAAACCACGGTGATTTGTGAGATTATCCAACAATTGGCAGTAGAACAGGGTCTTCGGATTTTGATGGTTGCTCCAACCCATGTAGCTGTCGATAACGTCCTCGAACGAATCGGACTTCTTGATGGCCCGAATTTCCTTCCCGGTGTGTACCCACTTCGACATGCGAGTAATTCCAATGCCGTTTCCTCACACCTGCGAATGTTCACGTGGGATGAACTCAGTAACGGTCTAAGGCGTCGACTTGGGGACACTCTCGAAGGGGGGTTACAAGAACGAATTGCGAATGATGAAATCAATGCGATTCAGAAGGATTGGCTTCAACAACTCCGCCAGCCGACCAAAGGGCGAGATGAAGATGGAGAGGAGCGGCAAGACATCATAGGACATATGCTCAAACACAACGTCAATCTGGTATGTGCCACCACAATCGGTATTTCAACTGGAGGCAAGTTTGAAGCAGAAAGTATTCCATTCGACCTCGCCATCATCGATGAAGCTTCAAAAGCAACTCTGGGCGAATTCCTTGTACCAGGTATCCGTGCAAAGAGATGGTTACTCGTCGGTGATGAGAAGCAATTGAGTCCGCACGTCGATCAAGCGAAAATCGGATTCATCCTCGCTCGCATGATTTGGCAGCATTTCATCTGGGAGCCTCAGAGGAAGAAAGATTCTAAAGGAGGCAAGAGAGTCTGGGTCGCACCATTGACCAAGCCTGATGAAAAGCATGTGAAAGCCAATCACATGAGAGAAGGCGTTCCAGTCTCAAAGGATGGGAACGAGTTGACAGGATTCTTTGCGATGGCACCTGAAATTCAGAAAATGTTTGAAAAGTGTGCTGAGGATGTTCGTATTTCATTGGAACAGTGGTTTGAACACCGTATGTCAAACAATCAAAATCTCCGCCGACAACACCAGTGGCGAATTTTTAGTTCTATTCTGAACCTTCGAGCGGACCTACGGGACAAATGGTCTGTAATCTCCTATAATTCAGCTATTCGCAAGTGGGAGAAAGAGAAAGAGCAAATCGATAACGATTTCATTCGAGATATTGCAAAATGGGAAAATGCTTGTACTCGCACAAAGGCTCAACATGAGAAGAGGGTCAAGGATCATGAAGAATATCTGAAGGAAATCGCCCTCTATCCTGAAAAACTCAAGAAAGCAGAGTCTGCACATGTAGCCAAAGAGGATGAACGATTAAATGAACATGAGCAGAAAATTTTAGCTTATGAAACTGCAGTCGCTGATTGGGAAGAAAAACCGAAGAGTGAGCGTGGATCTAAACCACGTCAACCAACCAAGTTCGTATCAAGGAAGTTCACTCCGCCTGCAAAACCAAAGGAAATCAAACAACCTGGTTCTTATCAAAAGCCGAAGAAACCAGTCAAGAAGGTTTACCCTGAGAAGCCTGTTCAAAGAGCAAAGACATGGCGACGCCCTCCCAATAAGAAACCAGAGATTATGCAACTTTACAACCAAAAAACGGGAAATTGGTTCAATGCGATGTGGGACAAGAAATTGCGTCAAATGGTACCTCTACCGGGAGGAATGCGCTCCCAGAGAACAGCCCCTCACGTGTCAGGAGCCATCAAGCCTTGGTGCCTTGATATGGCGAGGGCTGACAGTCTTGAAAGACTATGGAGAGATCTCCTGATGGTCGCTGATTTCGAGTACAACAGTGGATTCGAATTGCTTGCAGAGCGACTTTCAAACAACAAAAACCAAGACAGAATCGTCACGCTCAACGTTCAGCATCGTATGCATCCCCAAATTGCAGAATTCAACAGTTCCGTCGTTTATGGCGATCAATACTTCAGTGGTTCTCGCATGATGGATCGAGGAGTTGCAACACGGCTTCTTGGAACACCTCTGAAGAAGGAAGACAGCCTTGTTCTTCTCGACACGTCGCTCTTCGGAAATGAGGCGATGGAACAACTGGATCGCGGTCAGAGAGGAAAGTATGTCAATGTAGCAGAGGCAAAAGTCATCGTTGAAGCAATTGATGACATAGCTCGTGATCTTTCATCAATTCCACATCCTGAAGATCGTTATTGGGAAATCGCCATCATTTCGTTCTACAAAGCGCAGGCAAACGCAATTCAACGCGCACTTCGCGTGAGTGATGTTGTCGAACCATCAGGATGGAAATTCCTCGATAAGAAGACCAAATCGGTTCGCATTGAAGTCAACGTCGTTGATCGTTTCCAGGGTAGGGAAGCCGATGTTGTTCTTCTACCGATGACTCGAGCAAACGACCGTGGAAAACTTGGCTTCATGACGGTTCTGAATCGAATCAATGTTGCCACATCACGAGGAAAGCATCGCCTCATTCTGGTCGGTAACGCACGAAAATTGCAAGAGATGGGAGCAAAATATGATGCGAGAACCAGAGAAGATGATTCTGATCAGAGTATGACTGAGAATGCTGCACCGAGCAATTTCGTCTCGCAACTGTTGGATTACGTCCAACGACACGGCAAGTCTCTCCAGGTTAGTCCAAATGATCTGAAGAATGATTGGTCAAGCATCGATTTGGTTCGGAAAGCGAAAAACAAGAAGGGAGGTCGAAAGCGATGAACAAAGATCCGAGAGTTGTGCGACCCGCACTGTCCAATCGTCTTGTCAATGGTGGTGCTTGGGCACTGCATACTCGACCTGTATCGGTCATTAGAATCCGATTCACAAATCTGAGATGCAGAGACGTAGGGGTGAAAGAAGACCCGTTGCTCGTTCATGCAACTCGATTAGCCAATGAGTTGGAAGTTATTTCATCAAGAGATGTTCAACAGGTGTTTGGACTTCCACTCAACCTTTCACAGAAGTTGCTGGAAATGCTGCTTTACCGCGATTTGATTCAACCCTCATTGAAAAGAAAGTCGAGATTGGACGGACGGCAAGCAGGATTCCTCTTCGAATCAGATACAGATGAGGAACGAAGACATCCGAAGAATACGGAATTCGATCAACTCTTTGAATTGACAGAATCCGGTCAACTTGCTGCAACACAAGGAGAGATTCGACCGATTGTCCCGAAGGATGTCACCCTACATATGATTGAAGAAACCGGCGAATTCCTACCGTTGAACACAGGCATGATGAAGACGAAAAATTGGGATGATCCGGTTTGGTCGAACATGAGGAAACCTTCGATTTCTTCGATTGTTTCATGGTTCGAAGGAACAGAACGGAAATCACGTCAATTGGATGATTCAATCGAAGGAATCTCCTTGGAAGAGACCGTGCGAAGAGATGATTTTGGTATCGAGCAGGAAAAGTGGGCTGCTACGAAGATTCAATCCTATGAAAAGGCACTTATTCCTGGTATTTGGGCTTCCACTATTCTGAGAGAACGACCAATCTTAGATCTAAGCAAAGCGATTGTTTCGTCGGCGTTGATTCACACGTCCGGCGGCAGTTGGAATAGAAATTCTGATGGATTGTCTGGAAAGATCACGAAGATTCCTTTCAGGAACGGGTCGCACAAACCGAGATTGCATCAAGGATTGATATCAATTGAAGTGGATTCACATGAGTACCGCGACCTTCCCGATATTACACAGCCCGATCCTCATCGTATCAGTATTCCATTGGATGGAGAAGCGAAAATTGAGGCACTTGTAAGACCCCTGCCGACTCAAAAGAACATCGCAAACTGGTGCAAGGACATGATCGATGCCCAAATGCGAAAGCTACCTGATGGGTCTCTAGGACGATTTGAAGTTGATCAAGTGGTCGAATCCTTACGGAAATCAGCGACTGAACTATGGTCCGACCCAGATAATCAGACACAGACGTGGCACAATACACTGATCAAGAACCTTGAAGCAACCAATCTCGATTCCGTACTCACAAGATATCGAGATGAAGGAGAGTGGGAACTGCAGTATCGAATCGATGAGGGGGAGGTGTTCCAGAATGCCGATTGAACGTATTACCCTGAACATTCCAGACGCACCTCTCAAAGATCTGTTCACTTGGCTACCTAGAGATGAAGGCAAGGAAGATTTCCCGCTTCTCGATAAAGAAACAGAATCCGATCGAATTATCTGTACTCATCCATCGAATCCATGTATTCTCAACACCATGATTGCGATGATTGAGAACGCCCAAGACAATGTCCTTCTTTGTAATTGGATGCTATCTCATGCGAAGGTTGAGTCAGCCTTGGCCCGAGCTGCGGGTCGGTTGAATGGTCGCGTTCACGTCTTGACAACGCTGGAAACGAGTGTTCACAGCCGATATACGGATGATGATTCCGCTCTCAATGATTTGAGTCGTTTGCAAAAGTTGGCTGGTGAAGGTGTTTACATCAGACTGCACCCAGAAGCACACGCTAAGTTCCTTATTGTCGATGATCAAGTACTGGTAACTTCTGCAAACATCCGTGATACTTCTCTCGAAAAGAACATCGAGACAGGAGTGCTCTCCTCAAATCCGCAGATTGTCAAAGATTTCAGGTCGATGTACGCACACGTCTGGCTCCAGGAAGCAAAACAACATATCCGACCAAGCAGAGCGGACCCCCGTCTTGGAAATACATGGAAATCTGACAAGTCGAAACCACCTGCCTTTGATGGCGATGCTTGTTGGACGCTCTCAAACCGTAGGATGAGTCTTGCAAAGCAGATTATTGCAACCATCAATGCCGCAAAAAAATCTCTGAGAATTTCCACATATGCTTTTTCCAGCCTTGAATCAGGTGTAGGTAACCAAGTTCTCAAAGCCATCCTCGCAGCTGATACGAGAGGCGTACGAACGACGATTCTTTACCACGCAACATCAACTGCAATCGGCCGACCGCCAAGAGAACATGAAGCACATGGGTTCAGTGCCATCGCTCGCTGCAAGAATCTGACCATGGTTGGACATCCTCGCTTGCATGCTAAGCATGTCATCGCAGACGAGGAAACAGCGTTGATGTTCACTGCCAACCTCGATGGAAGTCACGGTTTGAATTCTGGCTTTGAAGTCGGTGTCAAACTTTCACCAACTGCGAGTATTGAACTTTCGAAGTGGCACGATTCTCTGTTCAACGGCTTCCCTCTGGAACTTGTTATCGAACCAACGTCCACCAATCTCAGTTCGAGAGGTGGAACAAAGATTGTCAACCTGCCCAGGGATACAATCATTTGGACAAATAAACAATTTGAATTTGTCAAGCAACGGGTGAATGATCTTGCAGAGCAACCGTCAGTTCTCAGCGCAGAAGATAGCCGATGGATTCAACCGGAGACCAAAAAAGATTCACGACGACCGAAACCTTACGAAAACAGAGTGAAAGCGCCTTCGTTTAAACAGGGCATCATAACGCATTCTGGTCTCGAATTGATTGCATCTGGAAAGGTAATCCAAGCAACTAAAGCTGAAGTTAAGGACCCACGTTTGCATCATGCTCATTTGCAACCAGGCGAGCATGTGCTCAGTATAGGGCGGCCATTTAGTGATGATGAACTTCTCGAAATGATCGAAGAGTTGCTACCCGCTCCAGAAAAAGGAGTTGCGATTAAAGAAGTCATGGCTTTGATTAAGTCCAGATCAGATATGCCAGATGTTGAAATACCATTCAAGTTCAATAACGATGGTATTCAAGAATACATCAATGCTCATTCGAACAGAGGGCTACTCAAGTCAAATCCAATCAAGAACGGAAGATTGATGCCGATTCTCACAGATATTGAAGCGGCAGAGATGTTAAAACCGTATGTTGGAGATGCATCGAATGACGAGTTGCAGGCTATATTGGACGGGGCGAAGAAACCACACAAGTTCCGAATTTCAAAGAAATTCATGAAACGCATAGACACAATCTTGAATTCGCCAAGTGAAAATGAGGATTCAAATGCGAACATAAAAGAGGATTAGCGATATTCAAGGCAACAGGATCAACAGTACTCAAAAGGATTCAAGCAAAGAGATGGTGGCGGACGTACCAGGATTCGAACCCGGGTTTTCGGCTTAGAAGGCCAAAGTGATATCCAAACTACACTATACGTCCTTAACCAATGCGAAGGCTTACCATTGAAGAAGGTTACAATCAATTCGAATGGTTGATTCACCAGTCAGTAAGTCATAATTCGATTCCATGTTGTAAACAACACCCCGTCGATGTTCTTTTCCTCAGGGATGTCCTTTGACGTAGAATTTGTAAAAGAGAGAATACTCCTCTTGTTGCTAAAAGAGACACATGAAATTAGCCAATATAAATTTCAAAAGGAGAGTGGTACATCCAACGTTTTACAATTAATTTCAATGTAAGTTTAATTTTTGAAGGTTAAAAAGATAAATACTCCTCCAACATAAGGGCTTCATGACGACCTATCCTTCAAAAGAAAAAAACCTCCAAAACAGTAGTTCAAAGGTTCGAACATTGTTTTTGACTGGTGTACTATTTCTTTCACTATTTGTGAATGCATTCACACATTCTCCATCGAATTTAGCAGAGAACTCAACCGAAACACGGGCAGTGAATGGCTTTTCCGGCACCCATTCCTCAAATCCGATCCCTATTGTTGGAACAATTAACGCAAGTTTTGAAACAACTCAGGTACCGTATCTCTGGTTTGCTGCAAATATGAATACTGAAAGCATTTACGTAAATATATCTGGAAATTCCTCCACAAATGACTATTGGGAATTGGGGGCATTGAATATTTACACCGCTTATGATCGCTGTTTGACCGCACAATTTTATGTTCAGTATGGCATCTCATCTCAATGCACCAATCCCTCCTTAGATTCATCAATCTTATTTTCTATTGACTTTAGAGATTCAAATGGAGAAAGTCATCTTGACGAAGACCTCACACTTATGATTACAATTTCAGATATTGATGATTTAGTTTCTGATGAATCTGAAACATATCCATATTCGGATGGCAACATTAACCAGGACTCAACAAATTCGATAAAACCTCTCATTGAGTTGGGTAGTGGAGTCAGTGGTGCAAACATCCAAGGATTTTTTGAGGATCAATATGATTATGATTATCTGAGGTTCGAAACACCTTTCAAAGGAACTCACTTGTTGAACCTAACTTTTGATCGTGACATCACAATACAACCGTATTCCTACAACGGAGCACTTTCTAACTGTGAACGAACTGATAACACCGGTTTTTCAAATGTCAAGGACATCTACAGTGGATACAGTGGCAGTTCTCCTTCGTCTCTGACAGCTGTTGGCAACACTCTCTATTTTGAAGCTAACAATGGAAACAACGGATACGAATTGTGGAAGACGGATGGTACTGAAGCTGGAACCAGTATGGTCAAGGACATCAACAATGGATACAGTAGCAGTTCTCCTTCGTATCTCACAGCTGTTGGCAACACTCTCTATTTCGAAGCTAACAATGGAAACAACGGATACGAATTGTGGAAGACGGATGGTACTGAATCTGGAACCAGTATGGTCAAGGACATCAACAATGGAGGCAACGGTGGTAATCCCTACTCTCTGACAGCTGTTGGCAACACTCTCTATTTCGTAGCCATAGATGGAAACAACGGATATGAATTGTGGAAGAGCGATGGAACAGCATCAGGCACGGTGATGGTCAAGGACATCAACAGCGGAACTGGCGGCAGTTCTCCTTCGTCTCTGACAGCTGTTGGCAACACTCTCTATTTCGTAGCCATAGATGGAAACAACGGATATGAATTGTGGAAGAGCGATGGAACAGCATCAGGCACGGTGATGGTCAAGGATATCCGCAGCGGAAGTGGCAGCAGTTCTCCTTCGTCTCTGACAGCTGTTGGCAACACTCTCTATTTCCAAGCTAACGATGGAAACAACGGATACGAATTGTGGAAGACGGATGGTACTGAAGCTGGAACCAGTATGGTCAAGGACATCAACAATGGATACAGTAGCAGTTCTCCTTCGTATCTCACAGCTGTTGGCAACACTCTCTATTTCAAAGCTACCGATGGAATCAACGGAAACGAATTGTGGAAGACGGATGGTACTGAATCTGGAACCATGGTCAAGGACATCAACAATGGAGGCAGCGGTGGTAATCCCTACTCTCTGACAGCTGTTGGCAACACTCTCTATTTCGTAGCTGACAATGGAAACAAAGGAAACGAATTGTGGAAGACGGACGGTACGGAAGCTGGAACAAGTATGGTCAAGGACATCTACAGTGGATACAGTAGCAGTTCTCCTTCGTCTCTGACAGCTGTTGGTAACACTCTCTATTTCAAAGCTACAGATGGAAACAACGGATACGAATTGTGGAAGACGGATGGTACTGAAGCTGGAACCAGTTTGGTCAGGGACATCTACAGCGGATCATCCTCCAGTGGCGTCACAGAAATTACTTCGTTCAATGGAAAGTTATACTTTAATGCTGACAATGGATACGTTGGTAACGAACTATTTTCATTAATTGAAACTGCAGTAACTACATACAAACGTTTCTATGAATGTCTTGTGATTCCTTCCTCAGATACATTTGATATTCAGTTCGATTTGACAGCAGACGTGGATAACAGCTTGTATCCATATTCATGGAATGCAGATATAAATTTTGAACAGATTCACGTTTTAGAAGACCCAAATAGCGGGGATTCTGATGGCGAATCCTACACTCCAACTCTTCTACCCTCTACATCTTCTAAGACAGGAGTATACAATTCTGTTGGCGATAAAGACAAATATGCAATCCAAGTTGACCACGGGACTTTACAAGAAATAGAAATTAAGACTTCAACATCTGCACAGGTCTTGATTAATAGTTTAAACTGTTTTACTCAAACTCAGACTTCTGTAAGCCAAATTACATTGTCGTCAGGAGAAGAATGGAATGTATTTGTATGCGATACAAAATACAATGCAGATGAAATCGTTTTCTCGATTGCTGAGATAAATGATGGTACACGAACTTCACTCTATCCAGGATATGAGATGAGATTATCCACTGTCTCAAATTCAAATGTGAGTTTAGATACGCCATTAGAAATGGGAATGGAAGATATTCCAAAACGTGGAATGCTCCCTAACCTCAATGTGCTTGAAAAGGTAAACGGAACGTTTCATTATTGGTCGGATCAAACAGATACATATGCACTCACTTTAGAACCCGGGGAATCTATTCAACTGAATCTCTCTAGCAATTGTGCAAGTTTTTATTCCAACGGATGGACTAAACCATCTTACGCTGAATCCAAAATAATCACGTATGGAGGGCTACTCGAAGGCTATGGAACATTTGTTTCTCAGAATGGGTTGCAAGAAATGCATCATGTACCTGTGTATCGTTCCTCTTCGAACAGCGTTTACGATGTTGAATTGAAAGATATTTGTACCTACAAGATTCAATCAAATCCAATCACCACAGTGGGTGTCTTGAGTAATGCACAAATCTCTTATGATGGACGTATGGGTGACTCATCCGATTTAGTCATAAATAACTTTACAGATTATCTACCGCTTCATACCACAGCCAATGGTTATACAATTACAGTGCCGTTGGACATATTACCTACAAAAGAAGGTTATCTCGAGGCAACTCAAGCCTCCAATGAGCCTGTATCTCTACTTCTAAGAGGAACTGATTTTCCAAACAGTGAGTTGAACAAAATTACTGTAGGTCAACATATCGACTTTGGATCGCCCCGAGTACAATGGAATGAATTAAGAGTTTCAGGACTCGACGGTTCAGAACTCACAGTCAAATTTGTGGAAAAGCCCATCACATTACACACTAAAGAAAGCTCAGAATTATATTCGATCGCCACCGGTTCTCTGGGTCCGAGTCATGATGAAGGATGGGACGGATCTGATACCTTTGAATTCAATAACACCGATTCAAGTTCAACATTTGCAAGTGTAAGAATCACATCATTATCAGATACACTTAAAGCAAGTTTCAGTGGAGGTAAAATGACCTCATTTGTTTGCTTTAATGAATTCTATACCCCATCGGTTTCGGTTTATCATGACAGCGGAAACGGGGCATATACAATGCAAGTCAATCGAGGAATGGGCACGTGTCCATCAATTTCAGTAACCAGCCCTTCTATGGTGCCCAGTGCATCTAATTTCCAGATTAGTTATACGACCAACTCTCTAGATCTCAAATTGAATCTCATGATTTTCAATGAAAACTTCGAATCAGTTTACACATCAAGCAACACAAATTCCACCCAACTGGTAACACTACCTGAATTAGAAGAGGGAAGATATCTGATGTTACTGATGGATGATCAAGGCATAACGTATCATGAAAAATCTCTTTTTATTACGAATCAACCGAACCGATTAGTTCAAACCACATCTTCGTATCTTGATGTTAATGAAGCACTTAAAATCAGAGTTTATCCATTCATGCCTCACACTGGCGAACCATTGGCATGGGAATTTACAAACATCACACTCGAAACACTCTCCTTGTCTGGTGAAAAAATAGAGCAACTACTTGAAGATGATTTTTCAGGGTTGGGTGCAGAGGTAATAACACTCGATGAGATACCAGAAGTAATGCCAGGTTCAATGATTAAAATTACAGGAGAACTGTACATTAACAACGTTTACAGCATCCATACACTCGTTTGGAAAGTTGCCTATATTGCCCCAGATATTGAGTGTGAATCAGCCATCACTCCTGATATAAGATCAGCAGAAAACGACCTCCTTTGCCTCATTTCTATGGATTTAGAAACCCATGGCTATTCATTAGCTGATCGAACTAGCAATCAGAAATTTGAAGGAACTCTTGATGTATACAGTGAAGACTTTTCACTCATAAATCAAATAGAGTTCGCTAGTTCGTTGTTTGATGAAACAATTGTTCGTATAAACACAGTCGAAATGAAGAATGGAACCTATTTTGTCAAAACGAATTTTTCAACCGCCAACAATATGTATTTCCAAGAGGAAGTAGGAGAATTTGTAGTAAATCCGAAGTTGTTGTTTGAGCTCGACGAAGCAGAGATTGGCTCCTTTGATTTAACCATCATCTCAGTTCGAGATACTGCTGCTGCAGGGGATGATATCGTTCTAGCATGGAATACTGAGGGTGAGAAAGCCGCATACTTTGTCGCTGAGATATATTCAAATGATGTGCTTGTAGATTCATTTTCGATTATTAATGATGGTGAAACAAATGGTAAATTCGAATTTGAATTACCAGACAATTCGAATCCCTATCTTGACCACGAAATAAGAATCTATGCCTACAGTGAGTATGGATTGACAAGCATCGGGACTTCGAATATCGAGGGTGTCAACAAACAAAGTTATCTTGATGTAAACATCAATCCGGATCGACCCCAAATAGGATCTGAAATTAATGTTGAACTCATGTTGTCAGAAGACGGTAACTGGATGAGTTGGAATTGGAAACTCACGAAGGGGAGTTCGATTAATTCAGGAATTATTGCGCAAGGCGACGGTTTTGAAGAATCAGATCGCATTGATTTTGATTTCGAACTTCCACTTAGCCAGTATACATCACCTCCTTACTTGCACCTTACTGTTGAAGGTGGAGATGGGACGATATACCAGGAGACAATCAAGATTGAACCTGTACCACTCCGCTCAGTCAATATCGTCATGGATTCTGAGATGGTTATGGATGAAACCTATGAAGTTGAATGGGAAGTGTCGGGTCAATATCTCAATACTGTAGATAACATTGAAAGGATTGAATTTTCAATTCTAACAATGGATTATGAAACATACAAGGAAGAAGTGTATTTTGTTGATTCTGATTCAGGAGAATTTGAAACAAACATTCCTTCGACTCTCAATCCTGGTTCCCACCGTGTAGTGATTGAATTTACATTTTCTGATGGAGAAACATTTGAACACACTCAGATAATTACGGTTCTTTCATCACCACCTGGCATCACATTTTTGGGCATTACGATACCACCACTGGCACTCGGGTTCGATACGATTCTTGTGTTTTTGCTCATCGCTCATGCAATTTTCCTGCACCGCCGTAATTCCGAGAAGAGAGATGAAGGAAAGGACGATGCGTTCGAAGACCTGCTCGTAACGACAAATTTGGAACATCAGTCTCCTTCTGAAGAGGATTTTGAATTTAGCAACTCTCAACAAGGAATGACTGCTGCTAGTCTCTATGGAGGTGCAGTACAGGGTAATGATTACTTGCAAACACATGAAAGTGATTTTGATGGAAGTGACGAATACCCCATTTACCAAGAACATCCGATCAACTCTGGTCGATATTGGGTCATGCATGCTCCAGATGAAGAATGGGCTCTGGTGGAAGATGATTTCGATTAAGAACTCACTTGCTCTTAGTGAACCATCTTTGACTGTAACTGATAGCCAAATCGGCGATTGTTTAGAGTGGTCGTGCACACTTCACGCAACGTCTTGGTTTACGCACAGTTCGACGTTTCCATTCAAACCCACAATGACCGCATGACCACGATTGGACTGTCTGATTTCCAAGTACTGCATCTCTCATTTTCCTAAGAAGGGGCGACTCTTTTAGCGAAGGCGCCGGGGCGATTTGGGAAACAAGCCGGTCATGTTCTTTGGAGTGGATTGTCAAACCTGCTGCATGTAATAATTCATGAACAAAAGTATGGCGATAAAGCACATCATCTTCCAGTAATGCTGGGTGTAACCCAATTGTAATCATACCTGGATCAAGACGGAGTTTACGTCGACGTATTAGTTCGTTACTTCCTTCCTCAAATCTTGTCATACCGAGGCGGTCATCGGTTACTTCAAGCCATTCAAGAGAAATTCTATCAGCAATCCATGGCCTGAATACTGCATCCAATACTCCCGATAAAGCTTGAACGACTGCTTCAATAGACCCTTCAGGAAGATGAGGTTCAATATCAGGGACTGCTGTGTCAGAAAGAAAGCCTGAACCTGACTTGCCTGCCATACACATTCCTACTCGCAACCCCCTCATAGTGATTGGTTTGGGAATGCTTATGACATGCCCCTAAGTCGGATAGATTGCGTAAGCACCCATATGGGCGTGTAGATCAGTTGGAAGATCGCTACCTTGGCATGGTAGAGGCCCCGAGTTCAAATCTCGGCACGTCCACTTTACAGACTACTGGTATTTTTGCCAATCCGTTTGTGAACCTGCAAGTCGATACCACTTCGAACCATCAGTTTGGTTAATCCATTCATAGCCATTCTGATCGGTCTGATCAGGGTTACTTTCGTTCGACGGAGGAAGTCCGCTAGCAGGTGATTGCTGAGGTATTGGAACTGTATTTTTTTCTGTACTCGGCGCCATCCCTGTCGGTCGTCTCTTGAGATAGAGGACAACCAAGCCAACGATAGCTATAGCAGAAATTGGAGAGCCTACAGATACTACAGGATGGGCCTTCATCCAACCAACAGCAGTCCAAGCACAACCATCAGGGGTTTCTGCATGAGCCTCATCTGGACAATCATCACCATTTAATCCGTCAGAGTTGTCTCCATAACCATCTTCATCCGAATCTAAACTTTGCTCTGGATTATCTGGGAACAAATCAATTAAATCTGCAACCCCATCCAAATCAGAATCCACTGAGTAAAGTAGATCAAGAGGGAAGGCATCATTCGCGTCCAAGACATCGTCATTATCATCATCAAGATCTTCTCCAGCATCTCGACAACCATCGTTATCATAATCTGTTGCTGATGAACTTAGCCAGTTTAGGTCGCCTGTTGAACAAACATCTTCTACATCGGGAACCCCATCGTTATCATCATCAGAGTCTTCATCGGAATCACGACAGCCATCTCTGTCATAATCATTTGAATCACTCGAATCCCAGGCGATTATTCCAAGACAGGCATCACTCGAATCCTCCACGTTATCATCGTCATCATCCTCATCTTCAGTTTCATCATAACAGCCATCGCCATCGTAATCAGATTCAACAATTCCTTCTGTAAGGATCAATCCTGTCTTACATGAGTCTGCGGAATCTAAAACTCCATCATTGTCATCATCTAAGTCCTCGTCGCTATCGAGGCAACCATCTGAATCATAATCGGCAATTGAAGTGTCCTCAGAGAACCAGCCTAGTGAACCTATTTTACAAGAATCGAGTTCATCGATAATTCCATCATCATCATCGTCTGTATCTTCATCTGTATCCCGACAACCATCTGAATCATAATCGCTTTCAGTATCACTTAACCAGGCCAAGATTCCATTTGAACAAGCATCAGAGATATCTAGAATCATGTCATTATCATCATCAAGATCTTCTCCTTCATCTTGACAACCATCTGTATCATAATCAGTAGCCAAAGCGCTTGTCCATGAAACCTCACCTTTTGAACAAGAATCAATGCCATCATTAATCCCGTCATTATCATCATCTTCGTCTTCTGTAGAATCGAGGCAACCATCATTGTCATAGTCGTTAGAAGCAGCACTTATCCATGAGAGTTCTCCAATGGAGCAGGCATCTAAATCATCTATAATTCCATCATTATCGTCATCACTATCTTCGAGCGCATCATGGCAGCCATCTGCATCATAATCATCGGTATTTGTGTTCCAATTAAGTTCACCCTTTGAACAAGAATCTACCACGTCAGAATAACCGTCATTGTCGTCATCGGTATCTTCTGAAATATCTTGACATCCGTCTGAATCATAATCGGTGGACTGTGAACTAATCCAACCAAGATTACCTTTCATGCAGATATCAACTGAATCAAAGACTGAATCTCCATCATCATCATCATCTTCTGAAGCGTCTTGACAACCGTCTGAATCGTGATCCAGAGAAGAAGAACTGCTCCAACCTTTGTTTCCTAATGGACAAAGGTCATTGGTATCTGAAACCATGTCGTTATCATCGTCTGTATCTTCGGTTGAATCTCTACAACCGTCTGAATCATAATCCAGAGAAGAAGAACTACTCCAACCTTTGTTTCCTAATGGACAAAAGTCATTGGCATCTGAAACCATGTCATTGTCATCATCTGTATCTTCTGAAGAATCCTGACAACCATCAAGGTCGTGGTCGTTGGTTGAAGAAGACGTCCAGCCAAGAGCTCCTTTAGAGCAAATATCTGCTGAATCGCTTACTCCATCGTTATCATCGTCTGTATCTTCTGAGGAATCTAAACAACCATCAGTATCATAGTCATTTATTGAACTACTGATCCAACCAAGAGAACCGGTTTGGCACGTGTCGGCTGAATCCAAGATGTTATCATTGTCGTCATCAGTATCTTCTGTAGCATCTTGGCAGCCGTCTGAATCATGGTCTGTTACTAAAGAACTGACCCAACCAAGAGAACCGGTTTGGCACGTATCGGCTGAATCAAGAACGTCATCGTTGTCGTCATCGGTGTCTTCCGAAGCGTCATGACAACCATCAGAATCATGGTCTGTGGTTGAAGTACTTGTCCAACTCAACAACCCTGATTGACAATCATCGTAAGCATCCATTACGTTGTCATTGTCATCGTCTGTATCTTCTGAAGCATCTTGACAACCATCTGTATCGTAGTCATTTGTTAAGCTACTGGTCCAACCAGTCAGGCCGACTGGACAAATATCGTTGCTATCCAAGATGTTGTCATTGTCATCATCTGTATCTTCTGAAGAATCCTGACAACCATCAAGGTCGTGGTCGTTGGTTGAAGAAGATGTCCAGCCAAGAGCTCCTTTAGAGCAAATATCTGCTGAATCGCTTACTCCATCGTTATCATCGTCTGTATCTTCGGTTGAATCTCTACAACCGTCTGAATCATAATCGAGAGAAGAAGAACTGCTCCAATCTTTGTTTCCTAATGGACAAAGGTCATTGATATCTGAAACCATATCATTGTCATCATCTGTATCTTCCGTAGAGTCTTGACACCCATCTGAGTCATAATCGTTGGTCGAACCACTCGTCCATCCAGTTACACTCAATGGGCAAATATCGTTGATGTCTGCGATGTTATCATTATCATCATCTGCATCTTCTGTCGAATCTTTACAACCATCTGCATCATGGTCTGTTGTTGAAGAGGACGTCCAGCCTAAACCGCCTTTGGAACAGATATCTGATGTATCGCTTACGCCATCGTTATCGTCGTCAGAATCTTCGGTGGAATCTCTACAACCGTCTGAATCATGGTCTGTGGTTGAAGAACTGCTCCACCCTTTGTTTCCTAATTGACAAAGATCATTGGTATCTGAAACCATGTCATTGTCATCGTCTGTATCTTCTGAGGAATCTTTACATCCGTCTGAATCATAATCTGTCGATGAGTAAGATGTCCAACCAAGTACTCCTTTGCTACAACTATCTGAAGCATCTAAAATACCATCATTATCATCATCTGTATCCGCTCCGTCCCAGTATGAATCTCCATCATAATTTGGAGCAAGAACATCATAACGCGTCGTGATTGGGACAAATCCACCATTTCCAGCAGCTGCGATTGGATTAGGAGACTCAAACAGTCTGTAACTCCAAGACTGGCCCAATGAATCTGGATCTTCCATAAACCACGATAGAATTGAAGTCAACCAGGACTTTGGAGCTATGGTGATTGTCAAATTCACGAACCCATACACCTCAGTCTCACTTTCCCAATTATAGAAAGGATACAAAGAAAAAGCGACATCTCCTGTTACATTCGTTGTATTCAATACATCACCATTTGAATTTGAATCTGTAAAGTAGTCATGAGCAGAGGTTTGAAAACCATCAAATTGAAGCACGGATGTTGTATCATCATAGTCATAAAACGTCCCTTGGGTTGTTGCGTGCATCCACAATTCATTTTCCATCGTTATCTCTAGCATAATTCCGAATTCAAGCAAGATATCGATATCGACAAAACTATTGACAAATGCAGAAACTGCACCAGTCACCGAATTATAACTCATGATTTTCGTTATGAGGGGATAGAGATCAATTGCCGAAATGGTGATGTTTTCGTAGACGGACATAGTCTGACCGTATTGGTCTGTAAGTGTAGTACCATTGTAGATCTCATCGAATTCATCCCATAGGAAGATTTCAACATTCGATCCGTACAACGTCAAGTTTTCACTACGCTGATTGTTATATCTTTCAATCAATGAAGGAACTGGAAAACTGAAATTCCCGCCATCAGAGGAATCTTCAACATCATACCAGTAAAATTGTACTTCAGGTTTCAACTCCATAATGTATCGATTTGTGCTGGCGGAAACATCTGCATCAAGTCCAACGAATTGTCCATTTGAGGAAGGATCAATTTCAACATCAACATAACCGATGTGGGTTCTTTTGAAGTTGAATGCTAGACCAACTCCAATTACTTTGTTTGCAACTTCAGCATCTGCCCAATTTGGTCTCCAAGTCAGCGTTTCATTCACTGTGTAATTTGTGTCTAGTCGAATTGTGCTTTGGCCCGAAATGTTTGATACTGTTGTAAAATCGGAAACAGGGAAATCAACGATGGAAATGGTTTGATTTTTCCATCGAACAAGACCTTGATCATCTTCCACTTCGAGTGAAACGTCTATCGTATCGGTTTGTGTAAAAACACCTGTAAGACTCCCTGCGGAATAAGAAACTCCATCGATGTACCATGTTGTCGATGTGATGTCTTGGGTAACGCTCGCAGTAGAGTACATGCTATCAGGATCTGAACTGCATTCAGAATCAAATGTGACTGGAACATGGATCGTAGCAACCAAATTATCCACACCTTTTGCATCGAAACAAGCAACAGGCGCCATGTTGATTGCTCTAAACTGGGATTGTGATACAATCGTTCCCGTCGTGCTTGCATTTCGGGCTGTTACACGATAGTCAGTGTAACTGAAATGAGTTGTTTCATTTTCAGAAGCATCCCAACCGCTCGACGGTGCAGACAAGCTACCTGAGGTAGTAGAACCAGATCGAACAAATTGCCAATTCGATGATGAAGAATCCCAGCTTTCTACCGTGTAATATTGGTTGGTTCTCACACCCCGATCCACATCTAAGGACAAGAATACATGTGAAATATCTTGATAGAAATTGTTCGGCGGCTGTTGCAAATAGTCCGTATAATCTGCTACGAGATAGAACGTTGGAGTCCAAGACAACTCTGTCGAGCGGTTAGCGGAGCGCCCCGGATTGACTGAAGTGAGGCCAACATCAACATCACTAAGTTCTAATTCAATTGAACAAACCCAACAATCTTGTTTTTCCAAAAGTTCACTAGGTGCCCCCTGAGGAGATTGCCCCGAGCAACCGTTGCGTATGCATTCCTTGTAAACCTCAAACTCTGATTCGTTGTAAAGAAGAATATCCAAATCATTGGGAACTTCTGTTCGAATGGCATGAGCGCTGATTGTCTCTCCAGGCCTAACGTCGTTGATGGTGATGTAAGTAAAGCCAGACGTGGGGTCTGATGAAACATCCTCCTTCACAGTGTACCATTTACCAGAGGATATTGCAAGTGTGTAGTCTGTTCCATAATATCCGCTGGAAGTACTAGCAGTAACACGAATATAGTATGTTTCGGCCGTAGTTGTATTACCCCAAAATGTCGAATATTGGTCATAGATTCCACCCTCTTCGGTTGCTTGCACAGATGTAAGAGTACCTCCAAATCCAACTTCATAGACATCAAGATCAACATATCTGTATGTGTCTTCCTTGTCGATGCTCAAGCCCCAAGTCGTGAAAGCTGGAATGTCAACCTTGTACCAATCGATTGGGTCTTTGTAAAGCGTTGGATTGTTGGAACTAAGGTGGCAATCTCGAGCGCAAACATACTCCTCGAATTGATCCCCGAGTGTGATAGAATCTGCTAAAGAAGCGACATTGTTCGTTTCTATATCTATGGATAATCGGTAGTCTGAATCGTCTTTACCCAATCCTGAAATAGCTTCCAACTTGATATAATAGTAGCCTGAATAAGTTGCAGTATGCGTTAGGATTCCATATTGTAGGTGCCCAACTTGCTCGGTGCTTGTCAAACTCGTCGATGATGAGTCGAAAATGGTCATATCGATGTATACCCAATCTGGAGTCCCATTGTTGTATAATTTTGAATGCAACATCTCACCATTTTGCAAATACACTTTGTACCAGTCATACTGGTCTTGCGGACCATATCCTGCAGTACAATCAGGGTAGCAGAGATAGCCATCTTCGTAATCTCCATCATACAATTCAGTAGCAGTTGCTAGGGTATTATTTGCACTTGATAATTCAATCCACGGCCCAATTAAGGCGAGAAAGAAAATAGTAATCAAAAAAGAAGAACTTTTTCTCATAAGTACCATACATCTCGGATAATATATACAATTTACCCCGACATATTTTGGAGATT